>Ga0155662_1060_pt1 | contig 12601 bp, 13 predicted proteins | sample RifCSPlowO2_01_FD_107319 | JGI IMG/M metagenome (GOLD analysis project Ga0155662, IMG submission 107319) | Elusimicrobia bacterium RIFCSPLOWO2_01_FULL_54_10
GGGACATCTTCAACTGCATAAAACTGAGGAAAACTACACTGCTGCTATCATATCCCGCGTCGAAAGTGATTTGCTCGACTTTAAATACTCAAATGCCTCCACCAAAAATCCAGCCGATCCCACTGCGCCGTCATATATTTTGTCTCCAATTTTTGGGGCCACTACTTTGACGATCGTTTTGATCAATGGTCTGGGAGTGTAATATTCTCCGCCGTTTCGTCCAGCATTACCCATGTTCTTGATTTTGGCTTCATAAAGGTGTGAGAGCTCATGTTTTTCCGTTTGGGATCGGAAACGCATGCCATCTACAATATTTAGGACTTCCCGGAGATTGTGTCCACTCTGTATTTTATTTTTAATTTCGTTGAAGATTTCGCCAATCTTGTATTCGATGGTATCGGGATGCTCAGCTTCGGATTTGAATCTTTTTAGGTAGGGGAAAAGCTTGTGGTCAACGAATTCCTTGAGATCATCACCTCCAAGCGCCACATTGTGGTCCAATTTGCCCGTGGTGGTTTTTGGAGCCGCCCATGCTTCCCATCTGAACTTTGGATCAATCAGGAATTTGTAGGGTTTACCTGCAAGAGCGGCTTCCGTCTTTTTGTCTTTTTCTAGGTCGTCCAGGTACTTCAAAAAAAGAATCCAAGAGGTCTGCTCCACATAATCCAGCTCGCTAGCCGCGCCGGCATCTTTGTGGAGGATGTCATCAATGTTCTTGAATGATTGTTCAAACATTACGGGGGCCTAGAACTTCAATTGGCATGGTTTTAGAGGCATTTTTATAGTTTCGACAAGTATACCACTTCCCATCGGGGGTCAAAAAAGGCTATCAAAACCCGGAATCTATACTCATGCCCGCTCTAAAACTACTTACAATTGAGACACTAAGCGCATTGTCATGACATCGTGGAAAAATATGTTACATTTTATTTACAATTTATGGGTTATTTTTAGGCGCGTATAAGCTAAAATTAAAAGTCCAATATTAAAATATTATGAACCCATTAGTTCAAATGAGAGCCAGGTTATATTCAGTCCATCTTTCAGCGCTAACATTACCGAAGAAGTCGTTTTTAATTTCCTTACTTCTTTTGGTATCGGTTATTGCTATCTCCCAGTCTTATGAAAATAATTTCCAAAAGAAAGACAATTATTTTTTACATGGGGTTAAATCGAAAGTCCTTTTGGAATCCATTCTGGCAATCCCGGAAAATGAAATTGACATATCAAAAATTGCATATATCCTTGCTAAAGATGCTGACCCATCATTAGACCTTAATGTCCTATACTATGATTTTGAAAACTTGATTAATGAAATAAAGGAATTTACGGGTCCGAACGATGATCCCGAGCATCGCGTTCGCGCATTGAACACCTATCTCTATAAAAAGATGGGGATTGGTTATGACAAAGATGACTACCAGGGGAAAAAACTTGAAAACAGATACATTCACACAGTTCTTGTTAAGAGAACAGGTGCATGTTTAAATTTGGCAATTTTTTATATTGCTGTCGCTCAAAAACTGGGATATCCTGTTTATGCCGTGGCCGCTCCCCAACATTTGTTTTGCAGATATGTTGACCCCTCATTCTTGCGCCAAAATATTGAGCCCACCGGTAGCGGAGCTTTTTCCTCAGATGAGGACTATATTTTGGACATGGAGATTAAACGAAATGCCGTTGAAAACGGCAGTTATTTGAGAACGCTTAACAACAAGGAATTGGTGGCCGAAATGGTGGCAGATCATGCATCATTTTATTATGGTCAGATTATAAAAAACTATAACATTGCCACCATCATTCTCCACAAGGCCGTGCTTTTAAGCCCTAAAACTCCTGAAAATTGGAGTCTTCTTGGACAGCTTTACATTAAACGATCTCGTCATGAATTCGAGCCGTTAATCAAGGAATCAGATTATGCTCGAGGAATGCACATGATTCAGAAGTCAAAAGAGATGGGTATTAATCCGCCTTTAGCGGACGAATATTGGAAAAAACCATTGCCAAGCAAGTTTAGGCCCAGAAGTTAAATAATGTCACAATAGGAATGTATGGTTAAATTAATGAGATTGGTTTTACTGGTTACTGCAATATTGATTTTTAATTCGGCTGTTTGGGCAAGAATATATGACCCCGGGAATGGAAGATTCTTGCAGGAGGATCCAATTGGATTTGAAGGAGGGGATGTTAATCTTTTTGCATACACCGAAAACAACCCCGTTAACTATACGGATCCTTGGGGCCTGTACTCTGAAAATCCATTTGCATTTTTCTATGATCTTGATAATTTTGCGATTGGCACCTCGAACTTTAGTGCAGGTTATGGAGATGCATTAACATCGCTTTTTGGTTTCTTTGATACCAGTCTGACGGAACAAACCAGAGAGGAACTTGGAATAAATTGGAATGCGGATGAGTGTGGCGGGTTTTTTAGGGCAGGAAGAATTGGGGCTTATTCTTGGGCGGCCATAACTTCTGGGGCGGTTGGCGCCCGTCTTGTCGGCTGGCAAACAAGGGTTGGGCTTCATGGGCCACATCATCAATTTGGAAGATTCGGTCGGCTGTCACATCTGCAACTAAACTACTGGAAAAATGGAATATCGAAAAGCGGGAGGGCCATTCGATTCCCTTTGCCGTGGAGGTAGCGCATGCCCTTAAATATTGTAGCTGACCAATCTAATAACTTGCCGTCCATTACGGATGCTATACATGACTGTTGGTTTGACAAAGAGGATATCGTTTTCCATAAGGACTCCTCTATTTTGGAAATAAAATTTGATCGGGAAGTCCCGGAGAATCGAAAAATTTTAAAGAACTTCTTGTTGTTGAAGGAAGTTCAAATCCCCGTGATTGAATGCATTTTAAGGATTTATCATATAAAAACCTGTCAAATCACCGACACAGAAAAGGTCGGACGATATGATTTTAATAAGCTGGAATACGATCCTAACAGGAGTCAGATTTGCGTGCGCACAGGGGTCCCAATTGACATTAAAGTAACGGTTAATGGACTTAGGATAGCAGTTGAAGAAACAGGTCGGAAATTAGAAGACAAAGTGACTTGGGTATTTTTTTAATCATTAACAAATAAATAAAATCAGCTCATCCGTAATCTGCAAGGTAAGTGAAGTGATATGCAAAAGGTTTACTGTTTTGCGCGCGCGAGACGACAAGACTTTTGACTCCTAAGAAGGAATCCTTTTTGCCGTACGGCGAGACCCCAGGGGGCTGGGCGAGACGAAAGGGTGAGGCCGCCGAGAGGCGGCCGGAACCCAAAGGAGGTGATGAGCATGGGGGACGCTGTTGAACTCCAGCTCTCACAGGGCACGGGAGAGCGCGGGGCAACCTGAGCGAGGTGCGCCCGAGCGCCGCGCCGCGAAGCGAGTCCAGAAATCACGCGGAGCGTGTGCGTGCGAGAGGGAGCGGCGAGCGAACGAAGTTCACGAAGCGGAACGGCGCGGACGATGAAGGACGGCAACGATGAAGATGCGCGATGCGACTCACCGAACGAACTGACCAACCAAAACTTTAGACGAGATCAATCACGAACATACGATACTCAACACAAAGGCCAAAGGGTTTATGCCATGGCGGCAACAATCTCGACGACAGATTGGCTCACAGTTATATAAATCCAACTTACGACGAGAGTTTGCAAAGCGAGGAAGGAATGTCTAAAATTCCTATGGATGAATGTCAGGGTGGGTTCGAGGCTCGCGGCCTTATGTTTTCAAGGAATGCCGCTCGCCCCGGGGCGCTCACGAACTCGCGCCCGCGCGTAGCTCGGCGCAAGTCCCCATCGTGACATTTAGTCACGATGGCTTGCGCCACGCGCCCATCACCCGCGAGCTCTTTATGTGGAAGATTCGAACCAAGTTCGAATCTTTTCCCAAGAGTCGCTAAAATTTCTTTTTAAAATTATGAATACTTTAACCTTCCCTGACGTTCAAAAGTTCCTGGAGCGGATCAACCCTTTTAATGAGTTGGCCCGCAATAGCCTGGAGGAATTGGCCCGGGCGGCCCATCCCAAGTCTTTCAAAAAAGGGGAGGCTGTCTACAACGAAGGCGATGCCGCCGATTCGGTCTGGATCCTCCATACGGGACGGATCCAGGTCTATAAATACACTTCTGATTCAAAACCACTCGCGATAGAGAGCCTCGGTCCCGGCGAGCTTTTCGGCACATTATGCCGCCTGGGCGGAGAGGGAAGAGCCTACCCTTGCACAGCGGTTGCCTCAGGGCCCGCTTTGGCGTTGCAAATACCAGACCATGTTTTCTTAAAGCACTACAACGAGAGCCCCGGATTGGTCCGGGGCATGTGCTCACTTTGCTCGCAACGGCTCAAAGATGTCCAGAATTTAAGGTGTACGGGGCAGGAGCCGGTTCCTTTCCGGCTTGCATCCACTCTCCTGCGCTTGAAGGAGGTGCATGGTTTGACCCTCCCCTTCACAAAAAGGGAAGTCTCAGAACTCATCGGGGCCACTCTGGAAACCACCTTCCGCGCTCTAGCGGACTTCCAAAAAAAAGGATATCTCTCGTCCCTTCGAGGGAAAATCCTTCTTATAAAACCCGAAGCTTTAAAATCCCTGCTTCTATGACCTGCGTCATAGTGCGGGTTTTTTTCTCTTGCTAGACTCAAATTGAAGGATTCTAGGCTTGGAGGTGCAATGATGGACATTATCGATTTTTTGATCGAAGACCACAACAGAATGCGTCTGGAACTGTCTAAAATCCACAAGCAGCTCAACGATCCCAACTTGCGGCAGATCGTTAAAACATTCATTACGGATTTTGAAACGCACGAAAGCGCGGAAGAGGACATCCTTTTCCCCGCTCTGCGAAGGTATCAGAAGGAAGAGCTTGGGCCGCTGGCGTTGTCGTACGATCTGGATCACGAGAAAATATGGGAGTTGCTGGATGAGCTCATGAGCACGGTCGACTATGGTTCACTTGATCATATCCAGCGGGTCTACTTTGCTTTTGATTCGTTGGCTGAATCTCATTTTCGCTACGAGGAACGCACGCTGTTCCCGATCATACGGAAGATAATGGACAAAAAGTCCCTTCATTCGCTTGGCGCGATGGCTGAAAAACACTTCAAGCAAAGATCCCATCCCATTTTTGCCCTTGAAGGGGTCGGAACACTATAAAATTATTTTTTAGAAGAATTATTATTTGTCTCTGGACATCAGTCGTTTAATTTCGTTGACTATGATTGTCTTGGAATGAAACATAAAGGTTTTCCGGCTGCTTTCTGCATTCTTCTGGCTTCGGTCTGCCTTCAAGCTTCCGAGCGGGCGGTTTTGCTGCCGGGCAGCGCGATTTGGCTGGAAGGCGATTCCACGCTTCACCGATTTTCCAGCACCTCCACGGCCTTGACGGCCGAGATGGAAGGGACATTCCCCGATGTGAAGACCTTCGTCGTCCGAGTCCCCGTCCTTTCGCTCAAATCGGGCAAGGGCCAGCTGGATAAGAACCTTTATAAAGCCCTCCACTCAGAAAAATATCCAGACATCGTCTTTCATATGAAATCCTATGACATCAAGAGCTCTACAAACGGGACGGTCATTTTAGCCCAGGGCGATCTGGAGATCGCCGGCGCTTCCCGCCCTGCGGCCTTGCAAGCCCAAACCAAGCCCGATGAACTTGGCACGCGCGTGAGCGGGGCCTATGGCCTTCTCATGACGGATTTTGGGGTTTCTCCCCCCGTCATGATGCTGGGCGCCCTCAAGACCAAAAATGAGGTCACGGTCCGCTATATCCTTTATCTGGATTTCAACATACACCATAATACAAGGAAAACTAATGAATAAAAAAATAGCTGTAGCCATGCTCTCAATCTTGGCATGGATTCAAGCCGCGCAATCCATAGAGGTTATCAATAAAGAGAACGTCACCCTGAACATGCATGGGCGCCTGCAGACATTTGGCCTTTCAGACTATGTCCTGGACCCGTATCGGGATCACCTGAGGATCTTTCTTTTCGTCCGTCAGGCGCGCCTGGCATTTGACGGTCAGGTCAACACGCTCAAGTATGATGTGGAATACGCATTTGGCGGTGAAGAAGGCCTCAAGGACACCGGCGGCACCGTGGCCAACTCATCTCTGGGGCTTTTGGACTTCGCCGTGGATGTTCCTGTCCGCAATGATATCTACGCAAAGATCGGTCAGTTCAAGGTCCCGTATGGCCTGGAGCGCCTGCAGAATTCCGGCGATCTGCTCTATACGGATCGTTCGATCGCTCACCTTCCTTTCAATCAGGGCCGCGATGTGGGATTGGCCCTCTATGACAGTTCCCAGGGTTTTGCCTGGAACTTCGGTCTCTTCACCGGGGGCGGCCGCGACAACCCCATCCGCAACCTCCCCATGCGCCTGGGCACGCCCATGTTTGTGTTCCGGGGCGGGTATCAATCCGAAGCTGAAGAAAATCCTTTCGACCCCAAGCAGATCGATCCCGACGGCTTGAAGCCGGGCTTCTCCGTCATGACGAATCTTCTGTTCATCCGCGACACCCGCGTGGGACACTCCACCGTGCTCCGGGTCAAACCCGTGGAAAAGGGGCTGCTTACGGATTCAAACTGGAATCCGTTCATCGACACAGCTGACGGCGCATCCGGCTCGCACACCGGCGATCTCTTTCAGGGGGGCGGCGACCTGACCTGGCGCACCGGTATGGGCTCGGGTCTCCTCACCACAGAAGCCGAAGTCAACTACGGACAATATAAGAACAAAATCGGCTGGCTGGAAATGACCGGAGCGCGCACTCAGCTGGGCTATCAGCAGAATCAATGGGGCGCGGGCCTTCGCTACGGCGTGATCTTCGCGGACAACAAGTTCGCAAAGAGCGGCCGCGTCATTTTCGTCAACCATCGTCCGGTCCACGAAATCACCCCCTCATTCACCTTCTTCCACAAGAAATTCCTGAAGATCGTGATCTCCGCGCCCGTGCTTGTGGACGTTCCCGTTTCGACGGAAACCAACCTGGGCATGTATGTCCTCACAGACCAGACTGACCAGACAAATGCCGGACCCATCATCCGCCAGACGGTGCCATCCGCGAGAGCGGTGGTTCAATTCAGCTTCTGAAGCCTAGCTTCACGCCCGCAGCGTTAGGAATATCCTCATTCCTGATCCTGCGGGCGGTTTTTTGCTGGGCCGAGGAGCCGCAGGTCACACTGTCGGAATCCCGGTCTGGAGTTTTTCATATTGAAGGGCGCTTTGAAGTTCAAGCGGGCAACACCGCTGCGTGGCGGGTTTTGAGCGACCACGATGCAATCGAAGGATTCATCCCATCTCTTGAATCAAGCGTCGTGCGCGAACGGCATCCGGATTACCTTCTTGTGGAACAGATCAACAAAAGCGGCATTTGGTTTATGCGCCGCCGCTTTGAAGTCCTCCTTAAAGTAAAAGAGACGCCGACCCAAAAAATTGAGTTTGAAGATATCGGCAAGAAAAGCTTCAAATTTTACAAGGGTTATTGGGAGATAGAACCGCAAGGACAAAGCAGCAGGATCAAGTACATGCTGGAAGTGGAGCGCCCGGCCGGCATTCCGTCTTTTATGAGCCGGAAAGTTCTCCACAGCAACGTTTTGAAGCTTCTGAAAGAAACCGCGGCTGAGATTGAGCGGAGGCAGGCACAGCCATGAGGTTGAAATCGGCGTCTTTTGCGTGGAAATATGCCGCCGTCGGGGTCATTCTTGGCCTGGGCTCCCCATACGGCCTCTTGGCGTTCCGCATCCTGGGATCGCTCGAGGGCGGATTGGTGGAGTGGATAAAGACCGACTTCCAGGCCATGAAATGGATCTATCTGTATACCGGCGCAGGAAGCGTCATCGTTTTTTCACTCTTCGGCTTGCTGCTGGGCAGGCGCGAGGATTCGCTGCTGATGCATACCCGCGATGTGGAAGGCGCCGCCCAGGACATGGAGCGTCTGTCTATCACGGACGGTCTCACCCGGCTGTACACGCATGCCTATCTCTTAAAAAGGCTAGATGAAGAATTCTCGAGGGCCAAAAGATATTCCTATTCGCTCGGATGCCTGTTCATCGACATCGATAATTTCAAGGCGTTGAACGACGAATACGGGCATGTATTTGGCGACCTGGTGCTGTCGGAGATCGCAGGCGCCATCAACGGGGAAGTGCGGGACAGCGACATTCTGGGACGCTACGGAGGCGACGAATTCCTTGCCATCCTTCCTCAAACAGACGCCGCCGAAGCCTCCGGGGTGGCTGAGCGCATCCGCAAGGGGGTGGAGGCGCTGAGATTGCATGCCGGCGGGGCCGCCGTGATCGCCACCGTCAGCATCGGCATTTACGCCTCGGATAAGCTTCCGTCGGAAGCCAAAGAAATCATGGAGTCGGCGGATTCCGCGCTTCATCAGGCCAAAAGAGTGGGCAGGAACCGTTCGATATTGGTCGGCCAATGAATCCGGCCTGGATATCCCTGGCCGCCCTCTTCACGGTAATCCTGATCAGTTCATTTTCCCGGACGAATGTGGGCGTCCTGGCGCTCGGTTTTGCCTGGCTCATCGGGCATTATGTTTCCGGGATGCCGGTGAGCCGGATAGCGGCGGGCTTTCCCGCAGGGCTCTTTCTTTTGCTTCTGGGCGTCACCGTGCTTTTCAGCTCGGTGAAGGTCAACGGCACGCTGGACCGTCTGGCCGCCGCGGCCATCGGTCTCGTGCGCGGCCACCGCGCCCTGGTGCCATTCATTTTCTTTTTGTTAGCGGCGGTCTTTTCTGCCATCGGACCGGGCAATATCGGAGCCACGGCCTTGTTGGCGCCCCTGGCGATGGAAATCGCGGGACGGATGAAGATCAGCGCATTCTTAACGACGGTCATGGTGGTGGCCGGAGCCAACGCCGGAACATTTTCCCCCTTTGCCTCCACCGGCTTGATTGCCGGCGGCCTGGCCGCCAAATCCGGGATTGAAATGAATCCCTGGAGCCAGATTTTTTTCCCCAATATCTTAGCCCAGGGTTTTATCGCGTTTTCCAGCTATATGATTTTCGGCGGAGTCCGTTTGTGGCGTCCTCACCCGCATGATCCGGCGCCTGCGCCCGCAGTATCGCAGGCAAACTGGACCTGGACCCATTGGCTGAGTGTGGGCGCCATCGGGGCGCTGGTTCTGGGCGTCACCTATTTCAAGACAGATGTGGGTTTTCTGGCGTTGATCCTGGCGGCTCTATTGTCATTTATGAGCCCCGGCGAACATAGAAAAACGATCGCCGGCGTGCCTTGGGACGCCATCGTGATGGTCTGCGGAGTGAGCACTCTGGTGTCGGTTCTGGAGGCCACTGGAGGCATGCAATTGTTCACGGAGCTGCTGGCGAAGATTTCCAATGCCTCCAATGTGACGGGCGTGATCGCTTTTGTGGCCGGGATCCTTTCCGTTTTTTCCAGCTCTTCCGGAGTCGTCCTGCCGGCTTTTATCCCCACCGTGCCGGGCTTGGCCGCGCTGCTGCCGGGTGCTGATTCTGCGGCCATCATCTCCTCGATCAATGTTGGAAGCCATGTTGTGGATGTGAGCCCCTTGTCCACGCTGGGAGCCCTGTGCCTGGCCAGCGCCGGAGCTCACGAAGACAAGAACAAACTCTTCCGCAATCTGATGATTTACGGTTTGTCCCTTTCACTTTTTGGAGCGGGGGTTTGCTATCTTTTCTTTTAGCCGGCAGAAACCAGCGCTTTTAGTCGGCCGATGAATCCGGCCTGGATGTCTCTCATCTCAAGGAAGTGATTGGGAATGCTCTGGAGCATTCCGGACTTTCAGCAGACTGAGCCGCCGCTTCCGGATCAACCACGCCAGCAGGCTTACAGTCGCTCCGATGCTCGCGAAGAACTTTTCAAACTTAACATCCCTCGAGTTGGTCAGGCACTCTATGAAATCGATGAGGATGATCCCGCTCAAGGAATAAGCAAAGATCAGGTAAGTCAGAAAATTCCTGTGCTTGTGTTTCTCAAAAACATAGTGATAATTTCTGATCTGCATCTGTTTTAATGCGGCCGCGCTCAGGCGGTTGGATGCCGCTTCCTTGTGGAAAAACAGGACGTCGGGGACCATGAGGAGCTTGGTCAGTCTGGAAATGCGGTAGGAAAGCTCGGCGTCCTCGCGGTAGCAGTAGCCCGTAAACCACTCATCGAACATCTCCTGGTCCAAAAAGCATTTGCGGTAGATGGCGACGGCCTGGAAGAGCTCGACCTGCACGGGCTTGTCGATCTGCCGCTCGAAGATGGGGTACCCGAAGCCCGAGGCTGTCATGCGGCCATTGAACTGATTGAGGAGAAAAGCGCGGAGCAGGATTTTCCTTAACCTCCACTTGAAGCCCCCGGGAGCGCGGAAAATCCGCATGTTCCCCATGACGCCGCCCACTTTGGGATCGCTCTCGAAATAGCGGAGGGCCGCCTCAAGATAGTTCTTGTCCAGCACGATATCGTCGTCCACGAAGCTCACGAGGTCACCCTTCGCCATCGCGATGCCGCGGTTCCGGGCCTTGACCGAGCTTTTCTCTTTCTGATGGACATATTTGAACTGGACCGGCGTCCCGGAATGAGCCTTTTGAACGGCCTCCAGGACGTCCTGGGTCCTGCCGTCGCCGCTCTGGTCTACAACGATAATTTCCGCCGGAAGGCGGGTCTGGCCCAGGATGGAACGGAGGGCGGCGGCAAATTCCGCCGATCGGTTGAGCGTGGGAATGATAACGGAAACTTTCATATGGGTAACTCATGCATTGTACCTTAAATCTGAGCCAGCCCTTTTGCCTTCTTCAAAACATCCTTAAACATTTTCATTGTCAGCAACCTCGTCTGGGTGTTTTGGCGGCTGGGATGATAGATGTCTACTAGAATTGGAAACCCTTCAAAGCGGTGCACCGCGCCGTGCTTAAAGACATTTTTGGACGCTTTTCCCCCCGCGTGCCTCAAGTAATAATCATGGGCAATCCGTCCCAAAGCCACCACCACTTTGACATCGGGAAGAAGCTCCATTTCCTTTTGGGCAAAGGGAAAGCATGTTTGCAGTTCTTTTGGGGTGGGTTTGTTTTGAGGCGGGGCGCAGCGGCCCACGGCAGTGATGTAAACTCCGTTTAACTTGAGCCCATCATCCGCGCTCAATCCATCGGGTTGGCTGGCCAATCCCAGGTCATACAGAGCCTTAAAAAGGAATTTTCCGGATGCGTCGCCCGTGAACATGCGCCCCGTGCGGTTGGAGCCGTATCGTCCGGGCGCCAATCCCAAAAGCAGGATCCCCGCATTAAAATCGCCAAATCCCGGAACAGGCTTGCACCAATATCCTGGGAACTTTTCGCCGATTTGTCCGATGTAGTCCACAAGCCTCTTGCACTTGCGGCAGTCTATAATGTTTGTGTTCAGGGAGGCCAGTTCTCTGATAATCACCAATAGAATCTTAGTTATTTTGATAAAATAAAGATATCATGAAAATCGTCATTGTGGGCGGTGTGGCTGCGGGGGCGAGCGCCGCCGCCAAAGCTCGCCGCGTGAACGAGCAGGCGGAAATTATCATCTTTGAGAAAGGGCCATATGTGTCCTTCGCCAACTGCGGCCTGCCGTATTATGTGGGCGGGGAGATATCAGAGCGCGGGGACCTGTTTCTTCAAACTCCGGCGGGGTTCAAAAAGCGATTCAACGTGGATGCCCGCGTTCTGCACGAAGCGTTAAAAATAGACCGCGCCGCAAAACGGGTGCAAGTCCGCAATATAAAGTCGGGCGAAACCTTTTTTGAGGGCTATGACAAGCTGATCCTTGCGCCCGGAGCGGGCGCGATCGTGCCTCCCCTGCCCGGCATCCGCTCCAAAAATATTTTTGTGGTCAAGACCGTGCCCGATTCCGACGCCATCCGGGATTTTCTGGACAAGAACCGCTGCGAGAAGGCGGTTGTCATCGGAGCAGGATTCATCGGGATGGAAGCGACGGAAGCCTTGAAGCGCCGGGGCCTGGCTGTGACCGTGATAGAGATGCTCCCCCAAGTGCTCCCCCCTTTTGACGCGGAAATGGCCATGTTTGTTTCCCAGCACCTTGAGGCCGAAGGCGTGAGGCTGATCCTTGCGGATGGGGTGAAAGGATTTATCGGCGGGGACCCGGCAAATGAAGTCGAGCTGGTCAGCGGCAAGAAAGTGTCCATGGATCTGGCGATTCTCTCCATCGGCGTGAGGCCGGAATTGATGCTTGCGCGCGGCGCGGGGCTTGAGATCGGAAATTCGGGCGGGATCCGCGTGGACGAGTTTCAGCGCACTTCCGACCCGGACATTTTTGCCGCCGGCGACGCCGCCGAGACCGTGAACCTCGTCACGAATCAAAAGACGCGCATTCCCCTGGCCGGGCCTGCCAACAAGCAGGGCCGCGCGGCCGGGGCCAACGCTGCCGGCGGAAGCGTCTCGTTTCCCGGATCCTTGGGCACAGCCATCGTGGAGACGCTGGGCATCACTGCCGCCAAAACGGGCCTCTCGGAAAAAGAAGCGCGGAGCGCGGGACTTGAAAGCTATGTTTCATACACCCATTCCCTGGACCACGCCGGCTATTATCCCGGTTCGAGTTTGATGCATATCAAGCTCGTGGCCGAAAAAGGCTCCGGCCGGCTGCTGGGG
>Ga0155662_1008_pt7 | contig 12170 bp, 10 predicted proteins | sample RifCSPlowO2_01_FD_107319 | JGI IMG/M metagenome (GOLD analysis project Ga0155662, IMG submission 107319) | Elusimicrobia bacterium RIFCSPLOWO2_01_FULL_54_10
CGGGAATGAATTTGAGCTCGCTCTCGGCCAGGTCCGTCATGGCGGTGACAGCCTTACGGGCTTCGGGTTCCTTATCTTTGAGCTTTTCGTTATAGAAGATCACAACCGAGCGGTTTTTGGCGGTGATTTTGAAATTGACCTGCTGCTGGGCTTTCTGTTGTTCCGCTCTCTGGCTTTCCGTGTTGTCCGGCTCTTTCTCCTTGGCTACGTTTTTGGGCGCGGGAACCCCGGGAAGAAGAAACTTGGTTTCGCCGAGGGGGTTTTCATCCTTTTTCTGGGTTTTCTCGCCGGAACCTTCCTTCCGCAGCACCTGTTTCAAGAGAGAAAGGGTGACGGAGGCCTTCACTTCCGACTGGTCCGGCCCGAAGATTTTGCCCAGGATGCTCTGAACCTGGGCCTCGAGGTCCTTTTCCATGGTGCGCTGTTTTTCAAGCAGCTCAGTTTCGTTTGGGCCGTTTTCGGAATCCGCTGAGAATGTCTGAAGGGGGAACAAACAAAAAGCCGCCCCAACCCCCAGGGTTAGGAAGGATTTTAACGCCGGGGATTTCATGGGATCTGTTGGAGGTATTGCTGGATGACAGTATCTGCGGGATCCAGCTCGCTGGCTTTCTGCCAGACTTCCTTGGCTTTGTCCTTCTGCTCGATCAGGAAGAAGCAGGAACCCAGGCGCTTCAAGGCTTCCACGTTCTGAGGGTCCAGGTCCAGGACTTCCTGGAGCAGGATGATGGCCTTGTCGTATTTGGCGTCGTAAATGGACTGGAGGGCGTCATAATTCTTCTGGTCGATATAAGAGAAGCCCTTTCTCTTCTGGTCCAGCCGCTCGGTGAGTTTTTCGCGGGATTCTTTCTCGATGCGGTTCAAAAGCTGAAGGAGTTTCTCGTTGGTGGGGTCTTTTTCAAGGTATGCGTAGCGCAGAGCGTTGATAGCGCTCTTGGTGTCTCCTTTCATGTAGTCGTTGACGGCGCGGCGGATGATGTTGGGCACTTCGCCGTCGCCCACGGCGGAGGGGAGAGTGGTCACCACGGTGGACAAACGGCCGGAGAGCACCCTCACGTCGTTGTTGGTGGGGTCGATGTCCAGCGATCGGTTCATACGGTCCATTCCCAGCATAAAATTCCCTTGCGTGTAAGCGGCCACGCCTTCCTGATAAAGACGGCGCGCCGTGTTCTCGCGACGGGCGATCACGGACTTGCCGAACTTAAAGCTCGCCCCCATTCTTGTCGAAACACCGAAATCTGTCAAGCCCTGCGCCATGTCCAGGGTCATGCTGCGGATTTTGAAGCCCAGGCCGAAGCTGGACCCCCGCAGTTCAGGGTTGCCTTCCACCCCGGCCCGCAGCACCACGAACCGCCACACCCAGTATTCCGTGCCCAGGTTCCATTCCATGACGTTGCGGGAGAAGTTCTGGGTGACATCCAGGGCCAGGATCATGCGGTCTTTCAGCCCTTTATAGGAATTGCCCACCTTGACCAGCAAGGGCAGGTTGTCGTCGGTGTCCCCAGTCTTTAAGGCAAAAATGTTCTGGAATCCGAAGGCCAGCTTGTATTTATCGTTGCCGGTGAGCGGATGGGAAATGACGGCTGCGTCCGCCGTCATAAAGGAATCGTTGGAGCTGTCCAGCTGGCGGGTGATCTGTTTCAAGGACATGCCCACGGCCAGGGTGTCGAGCACCTTTTTGCCGAAGCCGAAGGTGTAGGCGCTCTCTGCGGCGCCAAAATCGCCTTCTTCTTCCAGCTCGATGATTTCTCCGGCCGCGTTCCTTTCGATGGAGACCTTTTCAAAGCCTCCGGACTTAAGCTGGGTCATGTTGATGCCCCACACCCAGCCCTTGTTGGTGGGGTGCACATAGCTCAAAGTGGTCATGTTGGTCTGCTCCACCAGGGTGGCCTGCATGACGACCAGCTCCTTCTTTTCCAGCTGGGTCATGCCTGCGGGGTTCGAATAAACGCTTGTTGCATCGTCGGAGACTGCAAAGAACGCCCGGCCCATGGCGAGCGACCTTGCGCCTGCGCCGAACGACATGAACTGGGCCACCTGGCCGCCCGTGTCCTTGGCATGGAGCGGAGCCAAGGTCAAAAGGGTCGCGGCAAGGAGGAACCCGTTAAATTTTTTCAATGAATGACCCCGATTTTGCGGATGGCCCTGGCGGGCTGATCGCCGTCCACGGTGACCTGGCAGACATAGCCGCCTTTGGCCACTTTCTGGCCCGTTTCATCCGTTCCGTCCCAGGAAATCCTATTTTGACCCTGCCGGGCTCCGGTGTCTCCGGGAGCGAAAACAAATTCCCGCACCCGGTAACCGAAAAGGTCGTAGATGCGCACTTTGACAGGCAAGTCCTGGGGGAGCTCATAGGCGATGAAGGTGGCTTCCGACCTGGAGTTGAAGGGATTGGGGTAGTTGGTGAGGCCTTCGAGGAGACTTCCCCGCTCGCCCACGGCAAACAAGGCCCCGCTCGTTAAGAGGGCCAGTGCCGCCAGAATGAACCACCTGTTTTTCATTCCATCTCCCTTTTCTCAAACAAAAAACCGACGGTATCCACAGGATTCGTCGGTTATGAGTTGCCAAAATAGGGCTGAGATTTCTCCCCCCTTTGTATGCTTCGGCAACCCGGCCGACTTTCCTCTCTCGAGGTTAAGTCCCGTCTCCGCGACCAGCGGAGCCCCTTGCGGGGGGCTTTGCGTCCTCCGATTTCTCGGAGTTTGCCTTTATCGGTCTTTTGTCAAAGATCTTTGTTCCTTTCCGTCGGTTTTTTAGGGCTTTCCAAGCAATAAAAAAAGCCGCCGGAACGACAAGCCGGTGGCTCCATTGAAATGAATCTGACTACTATGGAAAGCCCCCGACTTACCCAACAAATTTAACAGGGGAACGGGGTTTTGTCAAGGGTAAAATCTCCCCGTCTAAAAATACATTAAAAAGACCATTCTATAGGCTATTTGATAGTACTTTAACGAGTTTTTTGTGGATGTTTGGATTGGACGCCAAAGTCTGTGCCGGAAGGCTCACATTGACCCGTCCTCCCCTGAAGTTGGTCACCCTTCCGCCAGCCTCAGCCACGATGAGGGAACCCGCCGCCATGTCCCAGGGTTTCAAGTTGAACTCCCAATAGCCCTCAAAGCGTCCGCAGGCCACATAAGCCAGGTCGATGGCGGCAGCACCCAGCCGTCGGACGCCGCGGCATTTCTGCATGAAGGCCTGCACGAACTTCAGATAATATTTTGCCTTCTTTTGGCGGTCATACGGGAAGCCGGTGACCAGCAAACTGTCTATGAGGGAGCCAGTTTTGGAGACATGAATCCTCTTGCCGTTTAAAAATGCCCCCTTGCCTTTCTCCGCGAAAAAGAGCTCACTCAGCACAGGATTATAGATTCCACCTATGACGATTTCGCCTTGATATTCCAATCCGATTGAGACACAAAAGAAGGGGATATTATGGGCAAAGTTCGTGGTGCCGTCCAGGGGATCGATGATCCAACGATAGGGAGAGCGGCTTTTTACGGCGTCTTGCTCTTCTGTGAGAAGCCCGTGGTCCGGGAAAGCTTTGAGGATGATTTTGCGGATGGCGCGGTCGGCGGCCATGTCGGTTTCGGTGACCAGGCTCACGGCGGATTTCTTGCGGATGCTGTGGGTTTTGCCGTAGCCATTTTTGATGATTTTTCCGCCGGCTTTGAGACAAGTGAACAAAGTGAATTTCAGTTTGGGGTTCATAAGTGTCCTTTACGATAGTATTTTAAAATGGCTTGAGCGAGATGCTGAGTCGTGGGTTTTTTTGCGACGATGGCAGGCTTCCAGCCATGCGACAAAAGCGCTTGCGTGGTTATGGGGCCGATGCTGGCCGCGGTGATCTGTTTGTGCGGAATGCGGCCCGCGGCTTTGAAAAAATTGTGCACGGTGGAAGCGGATGTGAAGGTGACGCAATCGACAGCGCTTTTAAGTGCCTTCCGCAGCTGCGCTGCCCCCCGGGCGTCAAGGACGGTTTTATAGGTTTCGGGCGCGTCCACTGCAGCGCCGCGGCGACGGAGCTCCCGTGGAAGGATCTCACGCGCGTCTTTCGCCCTGGGAATTAAAATTCTTTTTCCTCGCACGGACGGCATGGTCTTCAAGATCGATTCCGCCACAAAATTTTTGGACATCAGGGTCACTTTAATCCCCAGTTTTTTCATGGAAGCGGCTGTCCCCGGCCCGATGGCGCAGGTTTTACTGCGCACCGGTTTGCGGCGGAGCCTTTTGGCGAAGCTTTCGACGGCATTGGCGCTGGTGAAAATGAGCCAGTCGTAGCTCTCAAGTTTCCGCACCGCCCGATCAAGCGGTTTATAACTGGCGGGAGCGGCAATGAGGATGGTGGGGCAAATCAAAACCCGGGCGCCCATGCGTCGAAGAGCGCCTGCAAAACCGGAGGCTTGCCCTCTGGCGCGGGTGACGGCGATGAAAACGCCTTTAAGGGCGGCCATGTAAAATGCGGGCCAAACGGGCGAAATCATCGACGGAAAATGTCTCGGCGCGGGCTGTGGGTGAAAGTCCGCAGCGCAGGAGGGCCGAGCGCGCGGATTCTGCCGAAATTTTAAGCGAGTTGGCCAGTGAATTGGCTGCCATCTTGCGCCTCTGGGCAAAGGCGGCCTTGGCGGTGGCAAAGAAAATGCCTTCCTCATCAGGCGCAAAGCGAGGCTCGGCAAGGGGTTTCAGCCGAATGACGCTGGACATTACTTTGGGCGGCGGCTTGAAAGCGCCGGGGGCCACATTGAAGGTTTTTTCCGCCGAGCTGCGCGACTGCACGCTAACAGTGAGCACGCTGTAGTCTTTGCTCCCGGGAGCAGAACAGATGCGGTCGGCCACTTCTTTTTGCACCATGAAAACGGCCAGATCCCAGCCGGACCACTCCAGAATTTTTTGCAGGATGGGAGAGGTGACCGCATAGGGCAAGTTGCCGATGATTTTAATTTTGCCGTTCAAGTCGCCCAAGTCCTGCGGCAGTTTCATGTCCAGAAAATCGGAGTGGATGACGCGGAAGCTGGCATGGGCTGCCCATTTTTTTGAGAGGGTTTCGGCAAGCAGGCTGTCGATTTCCACGACGGTCAGGCGTGCATTTTCCCGCAGGAGAATGTCCGTGAGAATGCCGCGCCCCGGCCCGATTTCGAGCACGGAGTCTCCGGGTTTGATGCCCAGCTCCCCCACGATTTTTTGCGCAATCGAGGACTGCACGAGAAAGTTCTGGCTATACCGCGTTCCCATATTTATTATCATAGAATAAATGAGAAACCTTCCAAAACTCCTTCCCTGCCTTGTCCTCTTGCTTGTAGCCGCGGGCCGCAAGAAAATCGAAGTGACGCCCCCCATTCCGCAAACGCATTATTTTGAGTGCCGTCCGGGAACTTCCATTCTTTATTCTGAGCGACGGAGGAAATTTTTGCAAGGAGACTGGCGGGACACCGGCCGCACCCTCCGTCTGGAAGCCTTGGACGCGGCCAAAGGCAAAAACCTCGAACTTAATTTTATGGGTGAAATTACCTCGGGATCCCAACCCGAGGAGAAGCTTTTTGTGACAATAATACTCACGCCTTCCCAGGTGGAGTTCATTGAGGACGGCTCCCGCGTGATTGCCAGCCTCCCCCTGCGCACGGGGGACTGGGCGGGAGACTATCAGACGGTCACGCTCCAAAAAACTCTGGAAACTTCCACGGGCACCTTCAGGCACTGCCTGGAAATTCGGGGGGGAGCAGAATCCTTTGTTTTTGCGCCTTATACCGGCCTGGTTCAGTGGCTCAGGCAAGACCAGGAATGGACTGTGAAGGGCACCCGGGCGCCGCGCGGCTCAAAGCATGTGAGATTGCGCGATTCCGACCGCGCTCAAATTGAAAAACTGGCCAGTGATTTCTGCAAAAGATATCAGGTGAATTTTGAAAGGTTTTTAAGCGCGGACGAAATGGCGGGAAGCACTGAGCAGGTGCTCTGCCGCTTTCTCATTTCCCGTCCGGACCCTGAAGCTGGAGGCGGGAAGCATTTTGAGGTGGAAGAGAGGATTTATCTGCGAGGAGTTTTTGGAGCCGAGACCCTGTGGGGAGAATCAGAGCCAAAAGCGCCATAAGGCTGAGCGCCGTCCCGATCCCAAAGGATATCGGGCGGAAGACAAAAATCGCTTCGCGCGAATTTGCAGGGACATTCACATAGATCAAGCCGTCATCCGTCGGTAAAATCCCTCCTTTTTTGCCGTCCAGAAAAACCTGCCATCCGGGATAAAAACTGTCCGCCCAATGAAGCCGGGTCGCCTTTTCGACGATCGGCAGGCTCAGAGACAGTCTGGTTTCGCTTTCAAAAACAGGCTTGAGCGCCCTGGAGCTTGAAGCGGGCGAAATGGGATCTTCGGCGTCGTAAAGCGCCAGGCGGGGCAGGCAAGTGGAAACAATCACGGAAGCGAATTTCCGCTCCCCTTCTTTTCGAAACACGCAGAGAATTTTTGACGCGGACATCTGCATCCAATCGGAAAAACCATCGGGAGAGCCGAGGCTTTTTGCCAGCGATTCGGCTCGCAGGCGTGTTTCCGCCGATCCATAACCCGAATTGGACCGGATGTGATAAGGGAGCGAGAGGTTGGGAACCAGAGCCAATTGAGCTTCCCTCCAGTCCTGGGCCGTGGTGAGCTGGACATAGCCTTTCCCAATATGCGAAATCCTTGGGAGGGGGTCTCTGATCAGGAGACGGTCCACGGTCGGCGTCCTCAGACTGAAAAACTCCGCCTGAACGATGCCAAACGGGCTTTTTGACGCGAACAAAAACAATTCTGCTAAGACAAGAACGGTCATCGCGCGTTTTAGAGGAACATTCAGGTATCCCAGTCCGCGCGCGGCCAGAAACGCGAGCGCGGGGACCAGAAGACAAAGCCACTGGGCAGGAAAGCGGAAGAACTTCAAACCCGGCATAATTTTCCAAAGCGCGTTGTATCCGGGCAAATGTGTTCCGAATGATAACACCGCCGACGCCAACGCAACGCCCAGCCAGAATTTTGTTGCGGGATCCTTGCTTCGGAAGATGCCCAACACCCCGAGGACAAGGCACAAGATGCCGACATAAAAACCGGTGATGGTGGGGTCTCCGTCGACATCAAAACCGCTCCAGCTCCACAGGGGCTGGATGAGGAAGCGGGCCAACTGCGCGGGCGGCTCTGAAAAATGCATGGCCTTCTCGAATGTGAGTCCGTCTGCCCGCGGAGAATTGAGGACGCTTTCAATGAACGGCAGCGCCTGCACGGCAGAGAGCAAGGCAAGGGAAAGAAATGTCCAGCCCCATCTTTTTGCCGGGAAAGCATTGCGCTCTCTGGAAAAAAACCGTTTGTAGACGTCCCACCAGATTGCCAGAAGCAGGGACGCATAGACAAAAAACGGATTGCCGGAAAGGAACTGCAGGCAGAAAGCCATGACGGCGAGGGCAGCCGCAAAGCGCCAGTCTGCCGGAGGTTTTTGAACGAACATCAGGACGGGGAGAATCCACGTGATCCCCGCAAAATGGTTAAAATAAGCCCCGTGAAGAAAAAAGAATCCGTTGAAGCTTAAGATGACCGAAAAAAGCAGCGATCCGGCCCGGCCCAAGTTCATGGCGCGGGCGGCAAGAAATCCCATGAAGCCTGCAAGGAAAAAGTGAAGGAGCAAAAAAATGCGGTTTGCGTCCACAATCCCGAGGAACCTGAACAGAAGGGCGGACGGATAGAAAATGCCTTCCCGCATGTTGGCTAAAAAAGGCACGCCGGCGTGAAGATAAGGATTCCAGAGAGGGAACTGACCGCGCTGGAGCAGTTCGGACACATAGTGCTGGCCTGGCTGGATGTGAAAGAAAAAATCCCCAGCCAGAAGAGTGCCCTTGTGGAGAGATATCGTCCAGGCGAATGCGCCGACGAGGAGGAGTAAAAGTAGGCTTAGGGTTGAAAGTTCAGATGATTTCAAAACGGAGGAAGAGCATTTTAAGTCTTGAGCTCTTCCTGCTTGTCTTCTTCGTCTGTCACGATGCTGGCGAGCGCGGCGATCTTGTCGCCTTCTTCCAGGCGCACCAGGCGCACACCCTGGGTGTTGCGTGAAATGACGCGGATGTCGCGGCACGGGAGGCGGATGGTCATGCCCTTGGAGGTCATAAGCATCACATCATCTTCGTTGGTGACGAGTTTGATGCCCACCACGGCGCCGTTGCGGTCGGAGGTCTTGATGGTGATGACGCCCTTGCCGCCCCGGGTCTGGTCGCGGTATTCGGAGAGGTCTGTGCGCTTGCCGTGGCCGTTTTCACAGACGGTCATGAGGGAGGCGCGGGAGTTTTGCGGGGCGGTTTCCATGCCCACCACCTGGTCCGTTTTGTCCAGGCGGATGCCGCGCACGCCCTTGCCGGTGCGGCCGATGACGCGGATGTCTTCTTCCGCAAAGCGGATGGCCATGCCTTCCTTGGTGCCGATGATGACCTGGCTCTTGCCGTCGGTGTGCTTCACTTCCACCAGCACATTGCCTTCTTCCAGGGTGATGGCATTAACGCCCGAGGTGCGGATATTGGCGTATTCGGCGAGCGGCGTGCGCTTGATGGTGCCGTTGCGGGTACACATGAGCAGGTAGGTTTCCTTGCCCTTGGCTTCTTCAAAAGTGGCGATGGAGATGGCCGAGGTGATTTTTTCCTCGGGGGCCAACTGAACGAAATTGACGATGGCCTTGCCGCGCGCCGTGCGACCCGCGTCGGGAATTTCAAAGACGCGTATCCAATAGAGCCTGCCGCGCGTGGTGAACAAGAGCAGATAGGCGTGCGTATTGGTGAGGAAAAGCTGCTCCACGAAGTCATCATCCTTGGTGGTCATGCCGGTGATGCCGCGGCCGCCGCGCCTCTGGGAACGGTAAGTGTCCAGAGGCATGCGCTTCACATAACCCGAATGGGAGAGTGTGACCACCACGTCTTCTTCGTCGATCAAGTCTTCAATTTCAAATTCGCCCGTTTGAGCCGTGATTTTGCTGCGGCGTTCATCACCGTATTTTTCCTTGAGTTCCTTCAAATCTTCAATGATGATGGCGAGTACTTTCTTGGGATCCCCCAAAATCCCTTTCAGGCGGGAGATGAGCTTGATGAGCTCCAGATATTCATCTTCAATCTTTTTGCGCTCGAGGCCGGTGAGCTGGTGGAGCCTCATGTCCAAAATGGCCTGGGATTGGATGCGCGAGAGGCCGAACTCTTCCATGAGGGCCGCGCGGGCGATGTCCACATCCTTGGATTCGCGGATGATTTTAACGATCTTGGTCATGTTCTCAAGGGCGATTTTCAGGCCTTCGAGGATGTGGGCGCGGTCTTCGGCCTTCTTGAGCTCAAATCGGGTGCGTCGTACAATCACGCTCTTGCGGTATTCCACATAGTGGTGGAAAATGTCCTTCATGGGCAGCACTTTGGGCCGGCCGTTGACAATGGCCAGCATGATGACGCCGAAGGAAATTTCCATCTGGGTGTGCTTGAACAGCTGGTTCAAAACGATGTTGGCGTTGCCGTCGCGCTTGATTTCAATCACCACGCGGATGCCTTCGCGGGACGATTCGTCCCGGATGTCGGAAATGTCGGGGATTTTCTTGTCGCGCACCAGGTCCGCGATCGTCTCTTGGAGCGTGGCCTTGTTGACCTGATAAGGAATCTCGGTGATGATGATGGCCTGCCGGCCGCCCCGGATGTCTTCGATTTCGGTCTTGGCGCGGATGCGCACGGAGCCGCGGCCCGTCTCAAAATAGTCCTTGATGCCGCCTTTGCCCATGATGATGCCGGCGGTGGGAAAATCCGGGCCCTTCATGATCTTCAAAATCTCTGAATATTCGATGGCGGGGTTGTCGATGAACGCCGCAATGGCGTCGCAGACTTCCACGAGGTTGTGCGTGGGGATGTTGGTGGCCATGCCCACGGCGATGCCGGAGGAGCCATTGACGAGCAGATTGGGGAGCTTGGCGGGCAACACGGAGGGTTCCTGGAGAGAGCCGTCATAGTTGGGAACGAAATCCACCGTGTCTTTGTCGATGTCGCCCAGCATTTCCTGGGAAATGGAGTGCAGCCGCGTTTCCGTGTACCGCATGGCCGCCGGGCGGTCGCCGTCGATGGAGCCAAAGTTGCCCTGGCCGTCCACCAGAGGCTGGCGCAGGGAAAATTCCTGCACCATGCGCACGAGAGCGTCATAGACGGCGGTGTCGCCGTGGGGGTGATATTTTCCGAGAACGTCACCGACGACTCTGGCGGACTTTTTGTAAGGCTTGTTGTGCGCCAGGCCCATTTCGTCCATGGTGAAAAGGATGCGGCGGTGCACGGGTTTGAGCCCATCTCGCACGTCGGGGAGAGCGCGCCCCACGATGACGGACATGGAATAGTCAATATAGGAAGTGCGCATCTCATCCTCGATGTTGCGGGGGATGATGCGCTCGGCGTTGTGGCCGTTGGTCAATTTTAGTTGATCATCTGTTTTATCTGCCATTTAAACTCCTGCCGCCAAGGGGATTTGAACCCCTGATCTCCGCCTTGAGAGGGCGGCGTCCTAAGCCAGGCTAGACGATGGCGGCGAAAAAACTTCAAATTTACCGTCGAAAATCGTGAATTATCATATCGTTTTTGACGATGCATGTCAAACAATGTTAGAATCCCATATCGTGAAAACGATTTTTTCCTCAATACTTTTTATTTTCTCCGCCGCTCCCGCCTGGGCGCTCACGGCGGCGGTGGACCGCATCGACACCAACGTGGCCTATACGGCTTATGAGGACACGCAGGCGGTCAAATATGTGGACCGCTGCATGCGCGGCCAGCTGAAGGCCTACGAATGGAAAACATGGGAGGGGTATTACAGCGCGCGCGCCTACATGATGCCCCTGGCGGTGGTGACGGTGCGCCGCGAGGAGAACGAACTTTTCGGCGGGGACATCTCGCCTTTTATTGACAAAGCGCAGGCTGAAGCCGCGAAGATCGGCGCCAACATCTTCTGCTATGTCCGCATCAAAAAAAATCAGGATTTGCAGGAAACTGAAACGATGATCTTCAGGGCGTACAAGCAGCTTTTTCAGGCGGGGAACAGTTCATGGGAAGCGTTTTTCAAGGACATCATGAACAAGGGCGTATTGCTCACCTTGCAAGACCTTCAGTTAGGGGAAAAGACGCGGGAAGCTCTGGAAAAATACAACGCGCCGCCCAAAAAATAAATTTCAGCGTTTAACGAAGTCGGAGTAAGCGTGGTCCCGCAGGTAATGGTCCACCAGCGTGAGCGCCACCATGGCTTCCACGGTGGGCACGGCGCGGGGGAGCACGCAGGGGTCGTGGCGGCCAGCCCCTTCCAAAACGGTTTTCTTGCCTGTCACGCTCACCGTCACCTGCGGCTTTTTGATGGTGGCCGTGGGCTTGAAAGTCACTCTTAACAGCAAATTCTCTCCCGAGCTGATGCCGCCCAGAACACCGCCCGCTTTGTTGGTAAGCGGGTGGATTTCTCCGGCCTTGCTGGAAGTGAAGGGATCATTATGTTCGGAGCCTTTCATGGTGGCCGCGTCCGCTCCCATGCCGATTTCGACGGACTTTGTGGCGTGGATTGATTTGAGCGCTTTGAAAAGATCCGCATCCAGCTTGTCGAAAACCGGCTCGCCCAAGCCCACGGGCATGTTTTTCACGACCACGCCCACCACGCCTCCCAAAGAATCGCCTTCCACCTTTGCTTTTTCGATGAGCGCTTCCATGCTCTTGGCGCAGGCCGCATGCGGGCAGCGCGTAGGGCTGGCCTCCACATCTTTCAGAGTCACTTTGTTGGGATCAATGGGTGCCACGATGTCGGCCACCTGATTCACATAGGCGATGATATCGATGCCGTAGACTTTCTTCAATATTTTTTTGGCGATGGCGCCCGCAAAGACGCGGCCCCAGGTTTCCCTATATGAGGAACGCCCGCCGCCGCGGTAGTCATAAATGCCGTATTTGGCGCGGTAAGTAAATCCTGCATGGCCGGGGCGGTCTGTGAGCTTAAACGCGCTGTAGTCTTCAGATTTGGCGTCGGAATTTAAAGCCAGGGCGCAAATGGGGGCGCCGGTGGTTTTGTTCTCAAATATGCCGGATAAAATGTAGGCCATGTCGGATTCTTTGCGGGGCGTGACAATGCCCGTCTGCCCCGGGCGGCGGCGGTCCAAATCTTTTTGGATGTCCGGGCAGGTGAGCGC
>Ga0155662_1010_pt2 | contig 12039 bp, 8 predicted proteins | sample RifCSPlowO2_01_FD_107319 | JGI IMG/M metagenome (GOLD analysis project Ga0155662, IMG submission 107319) | Elusimicrobia bacterium RIFCSPLOWO2_01_FULL_54_10
GGAGGGTGGGGTGGGCACGCCTGCGGCAGCAACGATTGTTTTTGTCCTGGCTTTGTCCATGGAAAGGGCGCTGGCCAGCACGCCCGAGCCGGAATATGGAATGCGCATCATTTCGCAGAGCCCCTGCACGGTGCCGTCTTCGCCGAATTTTCCGTGGAGGGCGATGAAGCAGAAATCGATTTTGTTTTTGACGAGTTCCTGAGGCAGTTTGCGGGTGACTTCAATGCCTGTTGCGGAAATTCCAGCCTGCCGGAGAGCGGCCAGAACGGCTTTCCCGCTTTTGCGCGAAATTTCAGCTTCGTCGGACCAGCCCCCATAAAGCACCCCAACCTTCACAGTCCCACCATTTTGACTTCCGTTTCCAGCTTCACCCCATGCTTTTCTGCCACAGTTTTTTGCACAAGCTCTATCAAACTTTTGACGTCATTCGCCTTGGCCCCGCCCAGGTTTACGATAAAATTGGCGTGTTTGGGCGACACCTGCGCCTGGCCGATTTGACGGCCTTTAAGGCCGGACTGCTCAATCAGCCGCGCCGCAAAATTGCCGGGCGGATTTTTGAAAATCGAGCCCACGTTCATGTTTGAAATGGGCTGAGTTTCCAGTCTCTTTTCAAGGAACACCTGCACGGAGCGGATTATATCATCTTTATTTTGATGCCGCAATTGCAGAGTGGCAAAACACACTACCCGGCCGGCCAATGAGGAGGCGCGGTATTCAAATCGGATCTGGTCATGATTGAGGAGTTCCAGGTTTCCGTCCGGATTCAAAACTTCCACGGTCTTGATGACCTGTCCGATTTCCAAATCCCGCGTGCCCGCGTTCATGATGAGAGCTCCTCCGATGGTGCCGGGAATTCCCACCAGCGGCTCTATACCTCCGAGTCCCTTGTCCGCGCACTGCTTCACCAGGGTGGGCAAGAAAACGCCCGCGCCTGCCCGCACCAGGGAGTCTTCAAATGAAACGGAGATGAAATCGCCTTTGAGGCGCAGGGTGATGCCGCGAATGCCTTTATCGGCGACGAGAAGATTAGAACCCCAGCCCAGAAAAAAAACGGGCAGGGATTTTTTGCGGGCCGCCAAGAGAACTGCGCGGAGCTGGACAACGGTGTCCACTTCCACATACCATTCCGCGGGGCCGCCCACGCAGAGGGTGGTGTGGCTGGCCATGGGTTCGTTGGCCAGGACGCGCGCGCCGGTTTTTAGAAGTTCCTCCATCCGAGAGGAAATATACAAAATATCGTCGGAGGAAGCAAAATTGCAGACTCATTTTGTCTTGATATTTACCAGTCAATGTGGTAATTTTCAACCATGAAACGCGCCATGATTCTATCTAAGGAAGATAAAAAATACCTCTGGCACCCCTTCACCCAGCAATGGGAGTGGGAGCGGAGCATCAACGAAAAGCCCCTGGTGATTGAGCGCGGAAACGGGAATTATCTTTATGATACAAGCGGGCGCAAATATTTTGACGGGGTTTCATCCCTTTGGGCCAATCTCCATGGCCACCGCAACCCTGCCATCGACAGGGCCATCAAGCAACAGCTCGCCAAAGTGGCTCACAGCACATTTTTGGGGCTCACCCATGAGCCAGGAATCCGCCTGGCTGAAGAGCTGGTCAAAATCGCTCCCAAAGGTCTTTCCCGGGTTTTCTATTCGGACAACGGCTCCACGGCCGTTGAAGTGGCCCTTAAAATGGCATTCCAATATCACGCGCAAAAGAAAGGCGGCAAGGCAAGGCCGGTTTTCCTGTCACTGAAAGAATCCTATCATGGCGACACTCTCGGTGCAGTCTCAGTGGGCGGGATCGATCTGTTCCACGAAAAGTTTGCCCCCCTGCTTTTCAAACGGGAAACGGCGATGTCCCCCCACTGCCATCGCTGTCCGCATAATCGATCGCAAATAAGACATTCGTTTTATGGCTATCGCGGAGAAAAACCCATGCCGGGTGATTTCCGCAAAGAAACCGGATGCCGCTGGGAATGTTTGGCGGAGGTTGAGAATAAACTTAAAAAGAACAAAGGCAAAATTGCCGCGGCAATTCTTGAGCCCGTCGTTCAGGGTGCGGCGGGAATCCGGGCGGCTCCTCCGGGTTACCTCTGGGGTTTTGCGCGGCTGTGCAAAAAATATGGGACGCTACTCATTGCCGACGAGGTGGCCACCGGATTTGGCCGGACCGGAAAGGCTTTCGCCTGCGAACAGGAGAATGTTTCGCCCGACATCCTTTGTCTTGCGAAGGGAATTTCAGGGGGATATTTGCCCCTGGCGGCAACCCTGGCGACGGAGACGATTTACAGGGCGTTCCTCGGAAAATGCGAAGAATTCAAAACTTTCTTTCACGGCCACACCTACACGGCCAATCCGCTTGCTTGCGCCGCGGGGCTGGCCAGTCTTTCACTCCTCAAACAAAAACTTTCCGGCGCCCGCCTGAAGCGGATCATTTCCGTTCTGCGCAAAGGCCTGGAGCGGATTGCGAAACTCCCCCAGGTGAGCCATGTCCGCGCGGCGGGGCTCATGGCTGGCATAGAACTCGTCCCTTTTCACCCTTCCGAGAGAATCGGCAAAAAAATCTGCATGCGGCTGCGAAAACTGGGAGTCCTTTTGCGGCCTTTGGGTGATGTTTTAGTGCTCATGCCCCCCCTTTCCTCTTCTGAAACTGAAATCAAAGATCTTACGGACATGATCGACCGTGCCATCCGCGCCGAAACCTAAGTCATTCGCTAAAAAAGGGCTCGTGCTCATTCCCTGGGCGGCGTACGCCCTGTTCGCCTGGGCGTTCATGCATGCGCCTGAGAAGCCGGCTCTTCTTTTTTCCCTATTTCTGCCATTGATTCTCTGGATCTATCACACGCACGAATCTGCTCTGGAGTCCCCCAGCATTCCCTGGCTCCTGGCAGGCTACTCGGCGCTCTTGATCTTCATATTCTTTCACCCTGCCCGCGCGGGATTTGCCGATACTCTGAGCCTCATCCTGCAATGGGTCATCATCGGCGCCTGCGCGGTGATGGCCGTCGTTCAATTTGACGAATTGCAAAAAGAGGTTCTTATCACCCGCGACAAAACGGATGAGCTGTCCAAAGCCGTCAAAGACAAAACCAAGACAAACGATTTTTACCGCCAGAAAATCCCGGCCCTTAAATCAAAAATCGGCGAGAGAAAGCGGCTGTCCACGGACGCCAAAGAAATGGGCACGCTCCTGGACCCGGGCCTGATCCGCAAAACCCTGATTGAAAAGGTGCAGAACCTTTTTCCGGCAGAAACGGTTTCTCTTTCCCCTTCCGTGACGGCCGCGACGGCTGCAACAGCGGGGAAGTCATCCATTTCCACCTCTCTGCATTCTGGAAAAACGCTCATGGGCACCTTGCGCGTGGATTCCGCGGCTCGCGCAAGATTCAGCGAAACGGACATGCAACAAATTGAATTTTATGCTTCTCTGGCCACTCTGGCTTTGGAAAACGCCAAATTGTTTTCTGAAATCAACGCCCTGGCCACCCGCGACGGCCTCACAGGCCTGGCCACGCAAAGGATTTTTCTGGAGCGGCTGGCGGAGGAACTCCTGCGCGGCGGCAGATACCGCACCCCGGTGGCCCTCATCATGGCCGACATAGACCATTTCAAACATGTCAACGACGGCCACGGGCATTTGGCTGGCGACCAGGTGCTCAAAGACGTGAGCCAGATTTTTGCAGGCCGCATCCGCCCCGTGGACCTGGCCGCGCGCTACGGCGGCGAAGAGTTCTGCCTTGTGCTTCCGGGTTTAACGCTGCAAGAATCCTTTGGTCTGGCCGAAACCCTCCGGCGTGAAATTGAAGCCCGCGAGGTGCTCACGGGCAGCGCGCGCCTCAAAGTGACGGCCAGTTTTGGCTGCGCCGCGTTTCCGGATGACGCGCAAAGCGCCAGCCAGCTCGTGCGCAAGGCCGACGAAAGGCTTTACAAGGCCAAGTCCCAGGGCCGCAACCGGGTGATCAACGCATGATCCCCCATCAATTCACGTTAGACAAGGTTGGTGGGGGATGATGCCTTCCTGGACCCCTGCAGCCGCCTCACTGGTTCCCGGCCTTATTGCCGCGAGCCTTGTGAGCCTGGCGTTTGCCAAACCGGGAAAAATGAAATTTTGGCTTTTGGCGATTGTTCCAATTGCATCGGCATTGGCGGCCGCCGGATTTGTGGGCCTTGAGGCTTCCCGGCGCTTTTTGTTTATGGCCAGCGCGGGCGCAAATGTTTTTGGCGCTTCAATATTTGTTTATTCCTTCTCGCGCTGGAAAGGCAAAAACCTCTTGCCTTGGGCAACCCGGCTGGAAGAATTAAAGAAATCCCTGGAGCGCGAAGAAGCAGAACGCCTGAATTTGATTCGGGAATCCGAATCTCTGGAGTCTGAAACCCAGAGAAGCGTCAAAACGTATCGAGTGGTCAAAGGCCTCGGCGAAGCCCTCAACTGGGAAGAAATGGCCCCGCACATGGATTTTGCCATTCAGCAATGCATGGGGTTCAAAGACTACATCCTGTATCTTGCCGATGAGAACTCTGCATTGCAAAAAGTGCTGTTCAGGGGCGCCCGCATGGCGGACGCGCCGGAGCAGCCGTCGTCCGCTTCCAAATGGCACGCGCGGAGCCATGAAACCTATCTGGAAATTCCCATCCGCCACGGCGGCCGCATGATCGCTCTTTTGTGGATGCGGGCTTCTCCGGCAATGGCGGCAAGGCCCAAAGAAGAAATCCTGGCCGAAGCGGATGAAATTTCTGAGGAACTGGTGATGGGCCTTGAGAAAGCCAGGTTATTTTCATCTCTGGAGAGGCTCTCGCGGCTGGACGGCTTGACGGGTGTGCACCGCAGGAAAGTTTTTGACGACAGGCTTCTTGAGGAAATCCGCCGCGCAAAAGCTTTCCGCACGAATTTTTCCGTGCTGATTTGCGACCTGGACCATTTCAAAAACATCAACGACACCTACGGCCACCAGGCAGGAGATGAAGTCCTCAAGCGCGTGGGGCGGCTCATGCAGGAAAGCGTGTATGAAACGGATTTTGTGGCCCGTTACGGCGGCGAGGAATTTGTCATCCTTCTGCCCCAAGCCGACCCCAAAGGCGTGCAGAGAAAAGCCGAAACCATCCGGCAAAGGATGGAGGCCGAAAAATTCACCTTCGGCTGGAACGAGCTCAAGGTCACCGTGAGCATCGGCATTTCCCATTTTCCGGGGAATGGAACGGACGCAGCGGCGCTTCTTGCTGCGGCAGATTCCGCCCTGTATGCCGCCAAAGGCGCAGGCCGCAACCGTGTTGTCGACGCTTCTCAGATTTGGTAGAATTCCGAATATTCGGTGGATATATAGGGAGGGGTGGCCGAGTGGCTTAAGGCGCCGCTCTCGAAAAGCGGTAGAGCTGAAAGGTTCTCGTGGGTTCAAATCCCACCCCCTCCGCACTTTTGCCACCCCGGAATAATTTTAAAATAAAATGAAAACTACGATTCTCATCGCGTTACTTTCCATACTTTTAATCCCTGGCCCAACCTGGGCCAAAAATCCTCCATCGCTTGACATGAAAGCCGCCCTGCCCTTTTTCTCGCCCAACAAAGACGGCGTGCAGGATGTCTTGACGATTGGAATCACCGCGGAACGGCTTAAAAAAGTCTCCAACTGGGAATTCCGCGTTCAGGATGCCGCGGGCTCCACCAAGCGCACGATTACGGGCGTCAAAACCCTGCCCGCGGCGATTGATTGGGACGGGCTGGACGATTTCGGCGCGGCGGTTTCCGAAGGAAATTATCATGCCACTCTGGTGGCCTGGGACACAAAAGAAGGCATTTTGACCGCGCCGTCCCTGACGGCCGGCGTGGACGTCACCCCGCCCACAGTTTCACTCTCCCAAAACAAAAACGCCCCCAAAGGAGACGGCGGAGTGCATTTCCTCGCTTCCGCTGTGGATCTTTCAGGCATCGACCACTGGAAGCTGGAATTTCAGGACTGGGGCGGAAAATCGCTCAATGTCCAGAGCTCGAGCGGTTCGGTGCCGTCCAATCTCTTGTGGATCCCCGATAAAACCGTGGACCTGCCCGGGCGCGGCGTGGCCATCCTCACCGTGGCGGACCGCGCGGGCAACCGCGGCAGCTCCCCGCCCGTTGAGCTGGAATTTGTTCAGGAAGTCCCCCGGACTGTCCCCCGTGAGTTTGTTGCTTTCAAGAGTTCTCCGCCGCCGCCCGCGAAAAAATACTTTCAGATGACGACCATTCTCTCGGTCAGCGATCTCTTCGGCCCCGACGCCGCGCGCGGCGCGGCCTTGCGCAGAGAGGCCGCCTCCGCCCTGGACCCCCTGGTCCAGGCCCTGGCGCAAAATCCGGGAGCCAGGGCGGTGGTGCTGGGCCATGTGGACACTCAAAAAACAGTCCAGGACACCCGGTCCTTGTCCAGCTATTTTGCCTGGCGCGCCTTCAGCTATTTTGTCAAAGACAAGGGCATTGAAAAAGACAGGGTCTCCGTCAAAGGACTGGGCAATGATGTGCCCCTGGCCCGGGAAGACACGCCCGCAGGCCGGTCGCGCAACCGGCGCATAGAAATACAGATTTTCTTTCCTGAATAAATGTCTAAAATAACCAAATATCTCCTGATCGCTTCCGGCATCTGCTTGCTTCTGTTGCTGGCAGGCGTTCTGACCGTCAAGAAGATGTTCCCGCCGGAAAAAATCCGGACGCTCATCACGGTGAAGGCATCTCAGTCCCTGTCCAGGGAAGTGCGGCTCGGGAAAATCCAGGCTGGGCTTTTCAAGGGCGTGCAGATCGATGATTTCGCAGTTTCCGAGCGGCCCACGTTCAAAGAGGGCACCTTCATCGAAGCCAAAGCTTTTGTGCTCAAATTCAACATCTGGGCCCTGCTGCGCAAGAAAGTGGTGATCGACCAGGTCCTCATTGATACACCCAAAATTTCCGTCGTCCAATACGCCGACGGCAAAACATTCAATTTTTCCGATCTTCTCCAGGCCAAACCGGCTGAGAAGGCGGAAAAACCCAAAGCCGAGACTCCGGCTGAATCTGCGCCCATGTCCGTGACCGTCACGCGCGCGCAGATTGTGGGCGGCAGAGTCTCTTTTGTGGACATAAGCCCCCGCAAAATTCGTTTGACTCTGGACCCGGTGGATTTGACCGTGAAAGCTGCCGACATGACCAAGCCCATTTCTGTGGATCTGAAAGTGAAAGCGCAGGGCGCCCTGCAGGGAAAAGAGGTTCAAGCCGGGCTGGCCTTGAAATGCGTGCTGGAGCTTCTTGGGTCCAGGGTCAATATTGAATCCCTGGCCGTGGACCTGCCTGAATTGGATATCAACGCCTCCGGTTCCGTCACAAATTTTCTGAATCCCGATCTGAATCCCGAAGTGAATCTTTCGCTCTCCATTGCAAATTTTAATTTTGAGTCCATTGGACGCTGGACGGAAATTCCCAAGGGAATATCCTTCCCGCCGTCATCTTCTATCACGGCCACATTAAAGGGCGGCCTCAAATCCCTCAATTACGATCTCGTCCTGAAACTTCTCACGATGGAAGCCGCGGTTTCCGGAAACGCCAAGAACCTGACCGCTGAGTCTCCGACGGTCAAACTCACCGTCAAAACAAATTCTTTTGACCTCGCAGGCTTTGCCGGCCTGGTAGAGGCGGCCAAACCTTACCAAGTCATGGGCAAGGCGTCGCTCGAAGCCAAAGCGGAAGGCAAAGTGAACGCCCTGGCCTATTCCGCAGCGCTCACGCTTGAGAACATCAGCGCAAAATATGATAAATATGCCATTGATAAAATCGGGGCAAGCGCGAAAATTTCCGCCAATCAGATTGAGATCCCAAAATTGACCGGGCGCCTTGGAATGCAGGGCAAGGAAAGCTCGGATTTTGAGATCATATCGACCGTCAAGGACTTTTCCAATCCGGACATCACTCTGGATGCCAATTTTAACACGCTGGACTTGGGCATGTTCGTCAGTGACGCCAAGAAAGGCGAACCCGCCAAACCCGCTTCCGCATTCCAGAGCGCAAAAACCGCGCCTTACAAGGGCCCTGTGATGAAATGCCGGGGAAGCGTGAAAATCGCAAAAGTCTTGTATCCCAAATTTGAAGGCCAGAATGCGCAGGCTGACTGGAAGCTCACCGGCATCACTCCCGTTTTAGACAAGCTTGATGGAACCGCCAAATTTGAAATGAAGGACGGAAAAATCAAGAACATCCCCTTGCTCGCATCGATCGCTCCCATCTTAAGGACAGACCCGTCCGCCCTGGCCTTCACGCGCATGGGCGGGACGATGAATTTTGCAAAGGGGACCGCCAAAACGGACGATTTCAAAATCAATTCTCCCGCGGCCGACATCACGGCGCAGGGAACGGTCTATCTTCCCACCAGCATTCCGGACATGGTGCTCACAGCCAAGCTGCCGAAAGGTTCCCTGGGCGGGACTCTGGGTGAATTTTCTAACGACGCGGAAGGCCGCCCCACATTCGCCTTCAAGCTTAAGGGCAATTGGAAACCCGTTCTGGATACCTCCAAAGCGGCTGAAAAGGCAAAGCAGGAAGTGCAGAAAAAGGCGACTGAAATCATTCAGAACGAGGGCAAAAAAATCCTGGAGGGGATTTTCAAGCGATGATTGAAGATTTTCTGGCCAACTTCGGCAAAACCTTGAGCCGCGTCAATCTTTATTCCGTGAATCATCCGTTGGTCCAGGAATCCGTGAATAACTCCTATGAAGGGCTTGCCGCCCTTCTTGAAAAGGAGCCCGAAGTCATCCTGGCCAGCTCCGAAGGCAAACTTCTGGTGAACGGCTCCGTTGCCGGAGGCGTGGCCTCGGTCCAGCAGGCGCTCATCCAGTTTTTTGAAAAAAATCAGCTGTACAGCGTCACTTTCAAACGGGGCTTGAGCGTGGATGAAATCTTCACCTTTTACAAGCTTTTCACGGGCAGAAAAGACGTCAAGGGGCCTGAGGATTTCGCCAGGTTTTTGTCTGAGGAGAAGGCCGTCCACATTGCGGTGAATGCCGCGTTTTTTTCAAAAGTCTCCGAAAAAGGAGAGGACGGCGAAGGCGCAGGGGCTGGCGCCGGCGGCGGCGCGGGCGCGGGACCAGGAAGCGGCGGAGGCGGCGGAAAGGGCAAAAGCGCCGCAGCATCGGCCAGGGAAAAAACTGCCGAACTGATGCAGAAGCTGGAAAACATGTCCCTGGATACCATGCTCTGGGAAATCATCCGCCTGGCCGTGCCGGACCCCGAAGACCAAAAAAAGATTTTTGACGTCATTTTCAAGCAGCTTCAAGGCGAGTTGGCCATGCAAGTGGAAAAAGCCACGCATGCGCTCAAGCAGGAAAAACAAAAAGTCGTCAACGAGCAGGAACGCACGGAATCCGTGATACAAACGATGGCCGAAGGCGTGGTGATGGTGGACAGCGAGGGCCGGATCGTGATGATGAATTCCGTGGCGGAAAATATCTATGGCCGCACCTTCACCGAAGTGAAGGGCCAGAAAATTGAGGACCTGCGGGGAGACAATGTGATGCTGAGCATGGCTCAGGAAGTGGTGAGCCCCGGCGACCGGGCCATTTCAAGGGAGATCCGGGTGCAAAGCGCCCAGAACACCCGGACCACGCTCAAACAGAGCACCGCCATGATTGAAAACCCCGAAGGCAAAGTGGTGGGGATGGTTTCCATCTTGAACGACATCGCCAAGCAAAAAGAGCTTCAGGAGATGCAGGACCAGTTCCTTCACAATGTCACCCACGAACTCCGCTCTCCCCTCACGGCCATGAAAGCCTCCCTGGCCACACTGGCCGGCGAACAGGATTTGAAAATGACCTCAGCGCACAGAAACCTGCTGGCCATTGCAAACCGCAACATCGACCGGCTCGCCCGCCTGGTGAACGACATTTTAGACTTCGCCAAGATCGCGGAAGGCAAGGTGACCGTCAACATCCGGCCTGTCGACACCCAATCTTTCATTCAGGATACCCTGTCGGGATTTCAGTCCTGGGCAAAAACCAAAAATATCACCCTGGAATATGCCGCCAACGGCTCCGTGCCCCGCGTGATGGCGGACTATGACCGCATCACGCAAGTGCTGGTCAACCTGCTTTCCAACGCCATCAAGTTCACCCCTACGGGCGGCAAGGTCACCGTTCGGACGCAAAAATCCCCCCTGACGGTTGAAATCTCCGTCACGGACACCGGCCCCGGCATTCCCAAGCTGGATCAGGAGAAGCTTTTTAAGAAATTTTTTCAATTGAAGCAGACGGAAAAGTCGGATGTTCCGGGCACGGGGCTGGGGCTCTACATCACAAAAAGAATCGTGGAGCTGCATAAGGGCGAGATCGGATTCATCAGCGATGAAGGAAAAGGCACGACCTTTTGGTTTACTCTGCCGTTGGTGCCGGAATCCGCCAAAATGGAAGCCGCCGCTGCCTCGTCAGCTGCGCAGTCTGTGGCGAGAAAGAAAAGCTGGCTGTCAAAAATTTTCGGCAGCTGAAATTGGAGGGGTGCGTGAGTGGCTTAAACGGCTCGCCTGGAAAGCGTGTGTCCTTTAACCGGGACCGAGAGTTCGAATCTCTCCCCCTCCGCCATCCATTTAATAAGCATCATCAGAATGCGGAGGGCGATGCCGCTACCCTAAATCTAAAAGCATTAGAAAGCGGCGCCCCCTCCAAATCCCTCTAGTGCCAGACCGACCGAACCTTCGTCTCACCAACCGCGTCCAGCTTACCACCCGCATGGCCGTGCGGTTTTCAAATGTTCTGGAGATGTCGGAGGAAGATGTTACCCGCCTCTCCGCCATCCTGGAAAAAGATCCCCTGTTTCAAAAACTTTTTCGCGCCCAATCCCCTGAGTTTAAGGTTTTCTCCCGCCAAAAATTCGCGGGCGCCCAGCTCTCCACGACTTTTTATGAGATCCCCGAGTCCAGCGCAGGGCCCGCTGCTTCCCCCGACGTTGAAAAACTGATTGAAAACCGCCAGAGCCTTGTGGAAGAGATCCGGCGTTTGGGTTCGGATAAATATGAAGCTTATTTTTTAAACGGCGACGGCGAAAAAACTGCGGAACACGCGGCGGCGGAACTGGGAATAACTGTGGAACTCGCCCGCGACATTCAGAAACTCACGGATCAAGTCCTGATGAACCCGGATTATTTCGCGGCCAAGCTGTCCCATCCGGGCTCCCCGGACATCCAGGTGCGCTACAGCCGCCTGGCGCAATACACCGCCGGCCCGGACGGCAAACCCGAACTTGTTTTTCTCTCCCCCGGCCTGGCGCGCGGCACATATAAAATCGATTATGAGCGCTTAAAAAAGCTGAGGGACGGCGCCGCGCTGACCGAGGCGGAGCGCCGGAAGCTTCAGGAAACGGTGCGCACCCTGGAAATGATCAACTCCAGAAAAAATCTCATATTCAGAATCCTTACATTCCTTCCCAAATGGCAGGCCGGATTTTTCAGCTCACTGGATTGGACGGATTTGACGCCCTTTTCCCAGAAAAAAGCGGCCGGGGAGCTGAGCGTGACCCCCGCCGCCGTGTGCCGCGCCATTCAGGAACGCTCCGTGGTGGCCCCCAACGGCCAGGAAGCCCCGCTCACGGAATTTTTCCCCTCCGCCAAGGACATCCTTAAGAAAAAAATGACCGGGTTTGTGGCAGGCAGCAAGGACAAAACAGACCAGCAAATCCGCGACGCCATCGAACGCGATTTTGGAGTCAGGCTTTCGCGGCGCTCGGTGAATGTCTACAGGAATGAGATCTTAGGCAGGAAGAAAAGACTAATCTCCAAATGAAATCCCAGTGGCCCGCGCCGCGCGCACTTCCTCACCCATAGGGTCCACCAACCTGGGTTTGCCCACCGCATCAGCAATAGGAACGCCTCTGATGCTAGTTCCCCGCAAAGACGCCATGCTCCCGAATTTCCCCTCCGCGATGAGTTCCACAGCTTTCACGCCGAACCGGGTGGCCAGCCAGCGGTCGTAAGCCGTGGGGATGCCGCCCCTCTGCAAATGGCCCAGCACGGTCACGCGGGTTTCAATGCCGGTCTTCTCTTCAATGTCGCGGGCCACTTTGGCG
>Ga0155662_1011_pt1 | contig 11657 bp, 11 predicted proteins | sample RifCSPlowO2_01_FD_107319 | JGI IMG/M metagenome (GOLD analysis project Ga0155662, IMG submission 107319) | Elusimicrobia bacterium RIFCSPLOWO2_01_FULL_54_10
GGAAACAATCGCACCGGCCAAAAACCCGCCCAGAGCCGCCACACCGAGGGAAAAAGCGATGAGGATGGGCGAGAAAATGGCCAGGATGGCTGGGCCTAGCAGTTCTTTCTGAGCCATGGCTGTCACAATGGCCACACAGCGGGCATAATCGGGCTTTTCGTCCCCCTGTAAAATTCCTGGGTGCTCCCGGAACTGGCGCCGAACTTCCTCAACCACGCCGAACGCGGCCCGGCCCACCGCCTTGATGGCAAAGGCTGAAAACAAATAGGGAACTGCCGCGCCAAGGAGAAGCCCCACAAAGACCTTGGGCATGTTCACCTGAATGCCGATTTCCACCAGTTTGGCCTCATCAATGAATGAACGGAAAAGCGCGATGGCCGCCAGCACCGCCGTGGCGATGGCCAGGCCTTTTGTGAGCGCCTTGGTGGTATTGCCTATGGCGTCCATCCAGGCGAGGGTGCGGGAGGCTTCTTCTTCCTGCTCAATGCCGGACATCTCAAAAATCCCGTGCGCGTTGTCCGTAATGGGGCCGTAAGTGTCCATGGCAAGAATGTACCCTGTCGTTGTGAGGAGACCCAAGCCGCCGAGAGCGATGCCGTAAGCGGCCAGGGCGGGCTCTCCGGGGAAAATGAGATAAGAGGCGATGATGGTAGCTCCAATCGTGACCACGGCCCAGACGGTGGATTCCATGCCTTCGGCGATACCTGAGAGAATTGTTGTGGCCGCGCCGGTTTTGGTGGCCGTGGCAGTTTCCGTCACAGGGCCTTTTTCAGGGTGCGTATAATAATTGGTGATCCAAAGCGTTACAATGGAGAGCACAATGCCTGTTGTGGTCGCCCAGAAAAAACGCCAATCGGGCATTCCAGTGATGGGATCCTTCACATAAAACATGGTCACCACGACAAAGCCGGCCACGCTGGAGAGGGCCGAAACCCAGTAACCGAGGTTGATGGGCTTCATGGGGTCTTTCATTCCGGTTCCTTCTTTCACCCGAACCGCCAGAACGCCCAGAATGGATGAGAATACGCCCACAGCCCGCAGAAGAAGCGGATAAAAAATCAGGGTCAGGGCAAACCCGGAGGCGTGAACGCCGTAATGCGCGTTAAACCCCGGGTCCATCAACGCTGCCGCGGCAAGGATGATGGCGGCCACAAGCGTCACTTCATAAGATTCAAAAACATCCGCGGCCATGCCCGCGCAGTCGCCCACATTGTCGCCCACGTTGTCGGCGATAGTCGCCGCGTTACGAGGGTCATCTTCGGGAATTCCCACTTCAACTTTCCCCACCAGGTCTCCCCCCACGTCCGCCGCCTTGGTGAAAATGCCTCCGCCCACGCGCATGAAAAGCGCGGCCAGAGAGCCGCCAAATCCAAAGCCCACCAACACCTTTGTGGCATGTTCGCGGAAAATAATGAAGATGATGGTGGCCCCAAGCAGACCGAATCCTACGGTGAACATGCCGGAAACCGCTCCCGCGCGGAAAGCCATCTCCATGGCGGCCTTAAAGCTTTTCAAGGCCGCGTTGGCACTGCGCACATTGCCTTTCACCGCCAGCCACATGCCCACAAAGCCGGCGCCGTAGGACGCTGCTACGCCCATCAAGAATGAAAGCGAAATGCCAAGCGGAATCCATTTAAGCTGAGGATCATGGGCAAACATCCTGTGATACATCACATACAGGCCGATGGAGATGGGGATGACAAACCAAATCATGGTGCGCACCTGTTTCCAAAGATATGCCATTGCCCCTTCCTCAATGGCCTTGGCCACTTCCACCATTTTGGGGGATCCGGGATCTGCCCTCAAAACCGCCCAGCAGAGGTATGAACCGTAAAGGAGGGCAACAAAGGACGATCCCAGAACGATCCAGAGGATATTCCATTCGACGGCGCCGAGTGCGGGAAGTGTTATTTGGGCTTCAGACATTGGGGTGAGATTTTAGCAAATTTATCTATAACTTGAAATCGGAGGCGATGTGGCGGACCTCGATAAGCACATCGCCAATCAGCTGGGCGGCATCTTCGGGCGTGAGCACCTTTTTCTCAAGCTTGTCCGCAATTTCGACGAGCTTTTGTGCAATCCGGTCGGACAAATGCTTCTCTTTCAGCAGTTTTTGCCGCAGGTGCTCGATCATGATATTGATGTTCTCCGCGGTATCAAATAGCTCGTCTCCGGCGCGCAAATTGGCTTTTACGGTCAGGTCGCCCCCGGCAATGGCTTCGGCCACTTTTTCCAGGCGAAAAATGGGACCCGCAAACTTGTGAGATATGAACACGGCCGCCACCAGCACCACAAAGAAATAAATGGGAAGATGGATGGCCAAGAGGCGCGCGGAGCCCTTCATGACGGCCAGCAGGCCTTCGCTTCCGAGCTGGTTTCCATAAACTTTTCCCATGATGTAGTACAAATCCAGGGTCACGATGGTGACCGTCATGAGCACCGCCGCAAAAACCAGAAGAACATACTTCATCTGGAGCGAACGCTTGATGACGATGATTCGCCGGCGGATGGTGGAGGGCGCGGGGCCCGGGGGGGTCATGAGACTATCGTTTGTCGATGGGAACTAAAGCCAGGTCCATGTCCCCGGTGTAGTTGGCGCGGGGGCGCAGAAGGCGGTTGTCGGAAATCTGCTCCAGATAATGGGCGGAATAGCCCGCGATCCGGCTCATCAAAAACATGGGCGTGAACAGCGCGGGTGGAATGCCGATGCAATACAGAACCGTGGCGGAATAAAAATCCACGTTGGAAGGAAGTTTTTTTGCCGGGGCTACAATCTCTTCGATGCGCTCCGACATGCGGTAGAGCTTTCCGTTGCCGGTTTTCTCGCAGACTTTCTTGGAGAATTCCTTCAAAATGGGCGAGCGGGGGTCTTTCACCTTATACACCCGGTGGCCAAAACCCATGATTTTCTTCTTCTGCTCAAAAGCGGTTTGAATCCAGGAATCCACCTTGGATTCATCGTTGATTTCCAGGAGCATCTTGATGACCTGCTCGTTCGCCCCGCCGTGAAGCGGCCCCTTGAGCGCGCCGATAGCAGAGGTGATGGCGGAATAAAAATCAGAAAGCGTGGAAGCGGTGACGCGCGCGGTGAAAGTGGAAGCGTTCAGCTCATGGTCTGCCAAGAGCACCAAATAAAGGTCCAGACCCTGGGCAAAAAGAGGGTCCGCGTCCTTGCCGGAGAGCATATACAGAAAATTGGCGGCATGAGACAGGTTCTTCTTGGGCTCGATGGGTTTTTCGCCGTTGCAGATCCTCTGCCAGGCGGCAATCACGGTGGGCAGCTGGGCAATCATTTTGACGGCTTTGTCCCTGCAGGAAGCTTCGTCCACGGCTTCCGCCTTGAGATCAAAAAACGACAGGGCCGAAACAAGCGTGCGCAAAACAGCCATCGAGTGGGCGGTTTTTGGAATGGTGGTCATGCGCTCAACAAACTTGGGCTCCAGGCCCCGCTGAGACGCCAGCGTTGCAGAAAACTCCGTCAACTGAGATTTATTCGGGAGCTTTTTGAAAATCAGGAGATAGGCCACTTCCTCAAAAGACGTATTGTGGGCGAGATCATCGATGGAATAGCCGCGGTAAATGAGGCGGGAACGAGGCCCGTCAATGAAACAGACGGAAGAATCTCCGGCAATAACATCTTCCAGTCCGGAATTGGCGGGATCCACAGGTTTTTTGACAGTCAGTTCGCTCATGGGAGGGTATATTTTAGCGAACTTTGAGCGAGATGTCTAGACGAACTGTTCGAGAAGTTTTTCGGTGCTGCCTTTGCCCTTGCGGGCCTGCACGGCAACGGAGAGTTTTGCGCTCTGCTCCGTCATTTCGGTGCGGGAAGATTTGAAGAAAGTGCCGAGATAAACCTTGCCGGGAGTCTGCCACAAGTCCAGGGCGGCTTTCTTGTTGGTCACGTCGTGCTCTTTGGGAATTTCCACCACGCGCTCGCGGTAGAATTTATAGGTGTCGTTAAAAACCGTGCAGGGACTGATGCTGTGGACAAAAGAAAATCCTTTGTGCTGGATGGCTTTGACAAAGAGATCCGTCATGGCGTCGATGTGGCCGGAATAGGCTCGGGCAACAAACGAAACGTCATAAGCCAGCGAGAGAGCCACCGGGTTCAAGTTCTCATCCTGCACGCCGTAGGGCAGCGCTTTGAGCGTGAAATTGGGCGCCGTGGTGGGAGATCCCTGGCCTTTGGTCAGGCCGTAAACCGAGTTGTCCATCATGATGTAGGTGATGTCCACATTCCTGCGCGCCGCGTGCGGAAAATGCCCGCCGCCGATGGCCAGCCCGTCGCCGTCGCCCCCCACCGCAATGACGGTGAGTTTGGGATTAGCCAGCTTGACTCCCGTGGCCGTGGGCAGGACGCGGCCATGCACGCCGTGGAAACCGTAGAAATTGGTGAAAATGGGCAGGCGGCCGGAGCAGCCGATGCCGGAAACCAGCACGGTGTTTTTTAAGTCCAAATCCAGAATGAGCGCAGCGCGGTACACGGCCGAAAGCACGCCGAAATCGCCGCAGCCCGGGCACCAGATGGGCGCCACATTGCTTTTAATGTCAGCCGTCGACTTTACGTTTACATTGGATGATGTTTGAATTTCTGGCATAAAATCCTCTTTATGATTGCGAGATCACTTCTTCAATCTTGTTATAGATTTCTTCCGGAGAAAACGGCACGCCCGCGCACTTGTTCAACGGAATGGTGGGCACCATGTATTTGGCGCGGATGATTTGGTTCAGCTGACCCGTGTAGTTGATCTCCGGGATCATCACATGCTCCACGGAATTCAAGAAATGGCGGATTTCTTCGTCGGGCAGAGGGTGGAGCATCTTTAACTGGAGAGCGGCCACTTCATATCCGGCCTTGTTGGCGGTTCGGATGGCCTGCTCGATGGGACCCTCCGTTGAGCCCCAGGAGATGATCCCCAGCTTGGCGTGTTCATCCCCGAAACGGCGGGTGAAGCCTTTTTCCCGCGAAATGTATTCCAGCTTCTTGTGGCGCTTCTGCATCATCCGGAAATGGTTGGCAGGCGTGTAATTGGGATCGCCGTTTTCATTGTGCTCCAGGCCCGTGGCCACATAGGTGGACGCGTGGCGGCCGGGAATGGCCACAGGGCTCACGCCGTTTTCCGTGAGTTTATAGCGCATATAGCTTTCTTCCTTGGCGGAAGGCATGATGCGGTCCCAGATTTCAATGGCGGAAAGTTTTGGCGCGGTAAAAGTCTGGGTGCGCTGGGAAAGGGATTGGTCCGAGAGAAAGATGACGGGAATCTGATACTTTTCTGCGATGTTGAAGGCCTTGATGATGCCGAAAAAACAGTCTTTCACGTTTGAAGGCGCCATCACCACGCGCGGAGCTTCCCCGTGGCCGCCGAAAATGGCCTGGTTCAAATCTGACTGCTCCGTTTTGGTGGGCAGGCCGGTGGACGGCCCGCCTCGCTGGCAGTCCACAATCACGAGCGGCAGTTCCGTCATGGACGCAAGGCCCAGAGCTTCCATCATGAGGGAAAAACCGGGGCCGGAAGTGGCCGTCATGGCCTTGGCTCCGGCAAAAGAAGCACCGATGCAGGACGTGATGGCCGCGATTTCGTCTTCCGTCTGGATGGCGAAGCCGTCGTAGCGGGGCATTTCTTTTTCCATGAATTCCAAAATTTCAGAGGCGGGAGTGATGGGATAGCCCGCATAATAGCGGCAGCCGGCATGGAGAGCGCCCACGGCCATGGCTTCGTTTCCGGACATAATAAGCTTGCCAACCTTGAGTTCCCGCGGAGGTACTTTAAAGTCCCGGTTGGCGATGTTTTTCAAGGCCCACGCCCAACCCGCTTCAAAGGCCTTCAGGTTGGCTTCAAGCACTTTTTCCGACTTATGCTTGAATTGTTCGTGGAGCACGGACTTGACGGACTCCATGGGCAGTCCCAGCATTTCGGCGGCGGCTCCCATGGCCACCACATTCTTGGATTTCTTGGAGCCTGCCTGGTCCTGGGCCATCGAGCTCATCGGGATGCCGTAGGACTGTTTGGTGTAATTGTCATCGGGAATAAAAGTATCGGTGTCGAACACGATCAGGCCGTCGGTTTTCAAGTCCTTGCCGTGGGTTTTGAGGGACTCTGCGTCATAGGCGATCAGGAGGTCCAGCGTGGTGCCCTGCGCCAGGACGGGATGGTTGCCGATGCGGACCTGGAACATGGCCTGGCCGCCCTTGATTTCAGCGGGATTGGTGCGGAAAGTGAAAACGTCGTATTGGGAGCGGGCAAAGGCGATGGTGAGCATTTCCCCGGTGGAAATGACCCCCGTGGTTGTGCCGGTATCTCCTCCCACTCGAATGGTCAAGCTATTTGGCATGATTTCCTTTCTTCGGCGAGTATGGCAGCCTTCTTATTCAATTATAACTGTGCCGAACAAATTGTCAAGAGACAATACTTGACTTTTTTGTCAGGTATTGAGATAAAGCTTAGCCCGACGGTCTCTGAACAGATGATTGGCCGGGGTCACATTCTTATTGAAGGCCAAGGCGGGGTCAATCGCACTCACGCAGACGGCAGCACTCCCGGAGGGGGCGGAGGCCAGAACCTTTCCCCTGGGGCTCACAATTTGCGACTTGCCTATGAACCGAAGCCCGCGTTCCAACCCCACGCGGTTCGCGGTCACGGAAAACACCCTGTTTTCCAGGCTCCGGGTGATCATGGCCGCAGGGCCCCAGGGGAGGACAAGGTTAGCCGGGTGGAGAACAATTTGAGCCCCTTTCAAAGCAAGCGTACGCGCGGCTTCCGGAAAAAACCAGTCAAAACAGATCATAAGCCCCACGGAAACGCCTTTCACTTTCCAGACCTGAAACCCCGTGTTGCCGGGCGAGAAATATTTTTTTTCATTCCCAAAAAGGTGGGTTTTTCTATAGAGATGGGTTTTGCGTCCGTCCACGAGAACTGCGGAATTGTAAAACTTCCCGCCGGATTTTTCCACAAAGCCCGCGGCAATGGCGCTGCCGTGTTTTAAGGAATAGTCTCTCAAGGCAGAAACTGTCGGTCCGTTCAAGGACTCGGCGACGCTTGAAACTTCCTTTTTGGACTCGTATTTATATCCTGCGGCAAAAAATTCCGGCAAAACCCACAGATCCGCGCGCTTCCCCTGCATGAGACGGAGTGCTACGGCCAGGTTTTGCTTTACTTGAAGGATTTTTGGATTGTTCTGTACAAAACCTATTCTAAACAACTCTCGACTCTATGCAGCAAGAGCGAGAGCTTTAAGGATGGGCTGGGGGAGGTGGATGGCGACAAATCGGTCTTCTGCGTAAAGATAGGTTTGACCGGATTCGTCTTTGATGCGGATCAAGCCGCGCGTGGCGGCCTGTTTATCTGAAACTGCCCGATAGATCTTCCGCTTTTCGAGCGATACCTCATATCCCTGATTGCGGATGCAAACAAAATAGTGCGGACTCAATTTATGTCTTTTCATAGGTTTATTTCAATCAATAATGTGTTTTATTTTGAATTCCTTCTTGCCGATGCCATGCGCTTCATACCAATGAATTTCCGCCTTAAATGTTTGACCATGATTGAACCGAATATATGCAATTCCTTTGAGCTTACGCCACCGGCCCCTGCCGTAAATCTTTCTCAGCCTTTCAATTTCTCGAATCGAAGAGCCGACGGCAATTGTTTCCACATCGCTTACTTTGCCAATGATCTCAAAATCCATGTTGCGAAACCTTATTGCCTTAATCTATCACGGATAGTGCTGAAAATCAAGCATTTTGACAACATGCGACTTATCGCCCAATTTTTTTTGTATTAATATGAATGCTGCCATTCCCCAGAACTTTAGCTATTCCAGTTTTTGGGTCGAATTGAACTTTCATATTATGTTTCGCATTTTTCACGATCTTTCCCGACAGTTTTACGAATTCAGTCGGAACTCCCTTCTCAGAAAAACCTGAAATCCCGATATTAAAAGGTCCTGTTTCCAAACCTAGGATATTTAAGCTGTACGTGCCGCTGCTGGGCTGATACAGTTCAACAATTTGACTACCTCCTTCAAGTTTCCCTGTAACAGTATTTTCAATGAAATTCCTCACTGATACAGAATTTGGTATTTCCTTGAGATATTTTGACGAAGTTAAATGTCCGGTTTTCTTACCTTCCGGGCTGACGACAACATATAGAATATTGTGGCTGCCTCCAAAATTCAACGCACTACTTTCCAGATCCTTCTGAACAGTGCTTTTTTCATTACTTTCAGAAAATCCTAAGGCGATCAACGAAAATAAGCACAAAATTCCCCATAGCTGCCATCGATTGATGATTTTTAACATATATATCACCTACTCTTCGTCTTCCAGCTTGAAGATGATGGATTGGCGGATTTTGACGGCCACGGGCGCGGCGTTGATCAAGGCGGGTTGAAAGCGCATTTTGGGGGCCACAATCTGCGCCGCGGAATCGAAATTTTTTCCCCCGCTGCCCGCCACATCCACGCCGGTAACATTGCCCTGGGCGTCCAGGTGGAGGTCCACAATCACCCGGCTTGTGATGCCCGCTTCCCGCTCCGCAGGAGGATAATTTTTTTTAAGGAGCCGCAGGATCTCGCGTTTATTGATGAGGTTAGGATAGCGGTCCAGTTTGATGCCTCCGCCCTCGCCTTCCCCGCCGGTCAAACCAGGTCCTTTGCCGGTGATGCCTTCGCCATCCTGCCCTTCGATTCCAAGCGGTGATCGGTTTTCCAAAGGAGCTGAATCCGGCACGGGCTTCTCCAAGATTTTCGTGTCGGGTCCGGGCAGAACCCAGTCCCTGGGCGGTGTTTTTTTATCAGACACTTCGCTTTCCATGGGGGCAGGAATACCAGGATTTTTCACTTCCTTCTCCGTCGTGCCGCCACCGGGCTTGAGCAGCGGATTGCCGCCGATGCGGAAAGGCTGGGTCAAGTCAATTTCTATGGGGTTGTCAGATGAAAAATTAAACAAATGGCGGATGTGAAAAAATCCGAAAAGCCCGAGGTGGAACAGTAGGGAAAAAAGAAGGGAGTTTCTGAAAAGGTGCTTTTTTTCGAGGGCGCGCTCCAGAAACTTCATTTTACCGCGGCGGGGGATTTGGTGCGAACCTCCAGGGCCAGCTTTTTGACTCCGGCGCCCCGGATAATGTCTAAAATGCCCACCACATCGCCATAGGAATTGCCTTGATCTGACAAGAGCGCCACATGAAGGAACGGGTCTGCCCGAACCATGATTTCCAACTGCTTGCCCAGATCTTCCGGAGAGATTTTCTCATCTTCCAAAAGAAGCTCTTTGACGTCGGTGTAAATCACCCGGATGGTGACGGTGGCTTTGGGCGTGCTGTGAGCAGCTTGGGGCACATTCACATTGATGGCTCGCCTTTGAATGAGCGGGGCCGTGGCCATAAAAATGATTAAGAGCACCAAAATCACGTCCACGAAGGGCGCGATGTTGATGCCGGATATGGACTCTTCGGCTCCGTCAGCGTTTTGCATCGGTTTTGAGGCGCGCCAGATATAATCGCGCCATGGCGTCGGAATCGGCCACGATCTCCCGGATGGCTTTTTGAAAGTAATTGTATGCGACCACGCAAGGAATGGCCACCAACAAGCCCGCCGCGGTGGCGATAAGCGCTTCCGAGAGGCCTTGCATCACCACCTCGGCGCCGCCGCCCCCGGCCATGGACAGGTCCTTGAACGCTTTGATGACGCCCAGCACGGTTCCGAAAAGTCCGATGTAGACGGCATTGTTGCCGAGCGTATTGATGATGATCATGCGGTTTTCAAGCCGCTTCCTTTCATCCTGCGTGACATTAGCCACGACTTGCTCCACCATGTAAAACCCGTCTGCGGCGTGCGCCGCGGCCTCGCCCAGAACGCGCCCGGGAAGGCAGGGGATGTTTTTGAGCTCTGCGGAAGTGGCGCCTTGCCCGAAGGCCCGCTTCACTTTTTCAACTTCCTTGCGCTCTCTGGAAAAAAGCACCGCGCGCTCCACGATGATGGCCACCGTCAGAACCGAGCAGATGATGAGAATATAGATGACCCAGTCCCCGCCGGTGAACGCCAGGGCTTTCATTGCGCCAATCATCCTATCACCTGCATATTCACGAAGTAAATGTTCAGTTCACATGCGCGCCTTGCGCGCAATGCAGGTGATAGGATCATTGTCCGCCTCCCTCTTTGCGGTCTTCCGCCACTTTTTTGGAATAAAGCCTCAACAAGGCCGCGCACATTTCCGCCTGCACGATTGGAGGCTGGACGGAACCGAAATAGGCCAGCATCCTTGAATAATCTTGTCCCGTGCCCAACTCGCCCATATATCTCATGGCCATGGCTCGGATAAGCCAGGACTGATGATCCAGAAAAGGAAGCATATAATCGTGCCCGACTTTGTCCCCCATTCTCCAGAGCGCCTGCGTGGCAAAGATTTTGACGATGGGGGAAGCGTCCAGCTTGGAGACGCCGGATAAAATGGAGAGCGCGTCATTATGCCCCCAAATTTGCAGGGCTTCCACGGCGGCAAAACGGTCGGCCACGCTGGCGTCGCGCCGGAGCGCTTCCTGGAAATATCCCAGGTGGAGCCGATCCCGGCAATAGGCCAGGGCAATGAGCGCATAGGAACGCACATCGGGATTTTTTCCCTCGCGGGCAATTCGCATGAGCTGGTCCTGGAGCTGAAAATCATCCGTGCCGGCCAGGCCTTCCGCCAGCAAATATCCCAGCACGGTATAGCGGGTTTTTAAGCCGATGCCCTCCGGCGTGGCCAGAAAATTTAGGTCCTGATAAGCGGTGGAGCGTTCTGCCTGCTCCTGGCTGATGCGCAAGTCTTCCTTGCCCTGGGCGATTTTCAAAAGCTGATAATTGACGCGGGAATCCACCAGCTCGCCTTTGGGGATTTTAAGGCGCGGAGCCGTGACCACCAGAGGATCCAGCTCCAAAACAGACTTTGCTACCGGCTTGGACTCCTCGGTTGGCAGGGCGTCCGGCATGTCTTTTAAGAGTTTTTTTCTTTTCTCCCTCTTTTTGCGCTCCCGTTCCTGCCGGTCGAACTCCAGCTTCTGCGGGAACAGTTTCAGCGCCGCAATGGCGACTTCCGCGTTGATGAACTCGTTTGTCACGGTCACCTGCTCCTGGTTCAAGCGGTCCAGAAGACGGTTGTAATCCGTGTAATCCCCCAACTGGCCCAGGAACTTGGCGGATAGGGAACGCACAAACCAGTCGGGAGAGCCCAGGTTGGCGCGCAAAATCTCCACACCGGATGCGTCTCCCAAAACCCCCAGGGCAAATGCCGCGTACTGGCGGATCAGCTTGGATTCGTCCCGTTCCGCGAGGTTTTTGAGCGTGGGCACAGCTTCAGGGAAGCCCCACTTGATAAGCGCCTCAATGGTGGCATAGCGGATGCCGATGTTGCGGGATTGGAGAGCCTCGCGAAAAAAAACAATGTCGTTCTTGTCGCGGATGTGCGCCAGAGCGATCAGCGCGATGGAGCGCACATTGGGGGAGGAGTCCCACCGCGCCACCAGAGTCAGGCGCTCTTTCAGATTCCTCTCCGAAATCACGCGGATGTTTTTGATTTCCTCCCACCCGAGGGATTCGGAGAGGGCCACGCCCAGGCGGGTGTAGCGGTTTTTCAGAGAAAACCCCTGCGGAGTGACAAATACCTTGATATCCTCCAGAAG
>Ga0155662_1003_pt4 | contig 11628 bp, 8 predicted proteins | sample RifCSPlowO2_01_FD_107319 | JGI IMG/M metagenome (GOLD analysis project Ga0155662, IMG submission 107319) | Elusimicrobia bacterium RIFCSPLOWO2_01_FULL_54_10
TCGATTCGCAAGCAGGTAGTGTGATCACTGCAGAGGCATTTGGACGGTGGAAAGTCCGAAGAAATCGGGATTTAAGGAAACATCAACATCGAATTGGCGGTAGGTGATGACGGTTTTCTGCCCGGGCTTTTTGTGCGGAACGCATTCCAGCCGCGTGGGGATGAGCCGCCCGCCCAATTCCTTCACCTTGCTGAAGATGATGGAGCGGATGTGGTCGCCGCGCTCGGAATAGTCTTCTTCCTTGACGGGCAGGACCGCGCCGGATTCTTCCGTGAGCGTGAGGAGCACCCGCCCCCACACAACCGGAGCGTCCGGCAGAGGCGTGCCTTCGATGAAATAGGTAGTTTTGCCATTTTCCGATTTTTCTTCCAGGATTTTATGAGTGTAGTCTTTCACCACTGAATCGGCCTTCACCATGTCATCAAAGGTGAAGTCTGAGCCCATCCAGGAGGCCTGCATCATGGAGGGCGGAATTTTGATGACGCGTTCCACCGCGGGCAGCCAATTCCAGATTTCTTTTTCGATGCGGAGCGTGCCGTTGCCGCGCTCCTTGGCGGGCCCGTGGATGCGCATGAGCGCCTTTTTCCGTCCCTGGTTCCAGATTTCGATGTCCAGAGAGCGGTGCCAGCGGGGGTGCGTGATCTCCATGGTGACGCGCGCATGGCTCGACTGGCCCCGGAGAAGTTCGTTCGACTTGTCCACCAGCTCCGTGGCCGACATTTTTGCGTCAGCCTGCACGGCCAGAAAAATGAATTGGTATACTAGAAGCCAATGAAACGCATTTTTATTTATGCCGGCTCCGCCATTCTTTTTATTCATTTTTCTCATTCATCCTTATCGGCAGTTTCAAAATCCTCTGCAACGGCCAAAGGAAAGTTGAACCATACAGGCCATCTCCACCGGCAACAGTACCAAATCCTGCTGAACAAAGGTCTGCTCCGCCCGCAAAAAGAAACCTACAAATACAATGAACCGGCTGACTTGATCAATCTGGTGCCCATCCTCCGCGACATCAACGAAATGATCCCGCGCCAGTTCGCGCTGGCCGAGCACGAATTCCTTCTGGACCCGAGCCACATCACCATCCGCCACGAATGGATGGACTCCCGGATAAGAAAAGCGCCAAAATCATCCATCATCAGCCTTTCGTATTCCAGCCCGGGCACAAACTATTTCGGCTCCCGCCTCGATGTTCCGCTGTTTTATTCCAGCCGGTTCGGCCTGTCAGAATGGTCGCGCTACCCGCTGGGAAATTACACCTGGACTCTGGACCGCACGAACTCATTTTCCCAGGAGCGCATTGTCTACATCCGGGCGCTGGCCCGTTTCAGCACCTTCCGGGAGATTTTTCTTTTCGAACAGCCTAAGGAGTGAGGAGTTCCCCCGCAGTCACAATCTGAAATCCTTTTGAGCGGGCTTTTTCGATCACCAGCGGCACGATGCGCACGGTCTTTCCCCGTCCCCGGCCTCCGTCATGGAACAGCAGGATCGCTCCCGGGCGGATGCTTTTCAGGTAATACGCGGCCATTTTGTCTTCGGGCATATTGTGCCAGTCCATCCCCAAAGTCCAGTTGACAAGAGCATATCCGAATTCTTTGGCCACTTCTTTCATCCACGGCCTGTGGTATCCGTGGGGCATGCGCAGGATTTTAACCTGGATTTTAAGGGTTTCCTCGATCTTGGCCTTGGATCTGGCGATGGCCGCACGCACAGCAGAGCGGGTTTTGTCCGTTCCGTGCTTTTTCTCGTAGGCATAAAAATTCTCGTGGCCCCAGGTGTGGTCGCCCACCTCATGGCCCCGCTTCAGGACTTCCCGGGCCAGATCAGGACGAAAATCTACCTGGTCGCCGTTCATGAAAAATGTGGCTTTCACCTTGTGGCCGTCCAGGACCTCCAGCACTTGCGCGGTGAAAAGTCCCGGCCCGTCATCAAAGGTGAGGGCGATGGCTTTTTTGGACACGGGGCCGTCCGCCTGGAATGTCCCCGGTTCGACCGCCGCGCACAATGAGACGAGAGAGAGAACGATGGATGCGGCGGTTTTTAAAATCATTTTTTCTTACCCAATATTCCCGGCTTGGGCACCACGCCGTGGGGCAGGACTTTGAGGGGCTCAATCCCGTTCTGCTCAAACCATTCGCGCAATTCCTCTTTGGTGTGGTGGCTCTGGTACGGCGGCGTGAGCCAGTCAAAATTTTCCTGCAGGCGCACGCGCCAAATCGGATGCACGGAAAACGTGAAGTATTGCAGGAATGGAACCTTTCCCAGGGCAGCCAAAGGACAACAAAGCGAGTAAAGGAGATTATGGGGCATTTTCACGGTGACCACGCGCAGGGCGTCGCTTATTTTTTCCCTCAGCCATACGGTAAGCCACACAAGGAAAATGAATTTTTTGAGCCCCTGGCGGTCTGAGCGAAGGGGATTGGTTTTGAAATTCTGAAATGTCCCCGGAGCGCCGTACACCCACACGGAAAGCAGGCCCTTGGGCTTCACCAGCCGGGCAAGCTGGGAGAACGTGTATTTGGCAGAGGGCGTGTGGTGAATGACGCCGACGCTGTAAACAATGTCAAAAATTTCGGCGCGTAAAGGCGGGCGCATCAAATTGCCCTGCACCAGATGCATGCGTTCAGATTCCTTAGCCAGATCCTGCAGGCGCGCCAGCGCCGGGCTCAAGTCGAGGGCCACCATTGTTCCCCCCAGGTTGTGGGCTACGCGGCTGTAGCGGCCCATGCCGCAGCCGCCGTCCAGGACGAGCCGTCCCTCCCAGTCTGAAGCGTGAATCTGCGTTTCGGCAAGAAAAACCTCGCGGTCCTCGTGCAGGGGCCCGGGGTATTTCATCCACTCCATTCCGAAGCGCTCCTGCGTTTTACCGTGCACTTTGAGAAAATCCGCCTCTCCGGCTCCAGGGATGACTTTGGCCGCTTCGGGATATTTCTGAAAAAATTCAGGGAACAGGAGCGGAGCGTTGGGCACAAAGCGGGGAATGCCGTCCACAATGGCGTGGGATTTCACGCAGCGTCCGCAGACGAGCAATCCCTCCCAGATCTCATTGACGCGGTGCTGTTCTTCTCTCAGGACGGAAACTTCGAACGGCGAGCCGCAATCGGGGCAGGCGAGAATTTCAAGAAAGGATCGTTTCATGGTTGTTGGCTTCGGGCAAGGGTGAATTTTAGCAAATTGCGGCCTTGAGCCCAAATCCACAGCCAGATGTCCGCCTGGGAGCGGAGCACGCCCTCCATGAATGCCTTGGCGCCAAAACTGTGCCAGAAAAGGATTTTTGTGAGGGCCGCCAAAAACCAGGCATTGAAAAGCAGAATAAACACGATGGAAAAGAAGGTGCCGGTTTTTTTCAGGTCCGGCTGTTCCTGCCGGATGGCGAAAAGCGTGAGTGAAGCGTGAAACGCCAGGGTTGAGCCCGTCAGAACCAGAAACAGAGTGCCCAATTGCGGGAACGGATGGAATTTGCGGAAAATCCAATAGACCAGCAAGGTGAAGACGGTATAAATGGGAACGCAGTAAGGCGCCAGCGCCACGAAAAAATTTGATTTGGAGAGGGTGACCCTGCCGCCCTTTTCGGAGACCTTGAACGAGTGCACTTTCCCACCCATGGCAAGGGCGGCCAGGGCATGCGTCAGCTCGTGGCCGAAAACATAGGTGCGCATGGGCCTCTCGAAGAGCGCTTCGATCAGAACGTACGCCAGGGCGCCGGAAACGATGAGCGCCAGGGAACTTGCCTGGTTTTCCAGGTTAATTAGCGCCCCTGGCAGGCGGTAGAGGGTGGCAAGCATAAAAGGCAAAAGAATGAGGCCCGCGAAAAAACTTTTCAAGCCGCGCATCACCCCACCACCCGCTTATTCGCCGCTAGGCGAATCAAAGATTCGCAAGCAGGTGGTGGGGTCATGGCTTTTTCATCAGATCATACAGTTCAAAATCTGGGCCGGCATAAACACGGGCATAGCGGGAAGCGACCGACGGGCGCAATGCGGGCCAATCGAACCCTGCATGTGCCAGAGGGACAAAAAGAAATTTCACATCACGGCTGAGTGAAGCTTCAAACGCTTCCAACCCCCGCCCAACAAGGGGAGCTGCCCATCCCTTGCGCTGAAGATGATAGAGAAAAAAGGGCTGGTGGGGCGAGGCTACAAAAAGGAGATCTTTCGGCGGTGAGATTTTGTCCACTTCTTCCCGCGCCCGCAACACCCAGGCCTGGTCCGGCTTGTACCAATGCTTAATGCGCAAGACCGCGTGGACTGGCATGGAAACAACAAGAAGGATCCAGAGGACGGCAAAGGCCTGCTTCGCACGCCATCGATCCCAAAGGAACGCCATTCCCGCGCCGATAAAGAGCGCATTCACCGGCGCAAACGGAAGAGACACATACTGATGCACGCGGCCATACATGCCGCACATGAGAATGTAGAAAACAGTGGAAACAAACCAGATTTGAGGAAAAATGATCCTTTCGCGGCGGATTTTCCAGGCGCCGGCGGCGAAAAACACAAGCCCCGCATAAGTGGTGAGGAGCTCCGGGAACCGCGAGAAAAAATGAGCGCTCCAGAACCCCGGGTCCAGCCATTCTTTTAACAACGACATTTCCTTGTTCATCTGCCCCGCAAATCCTGCAGACCGCTCCGCGCCGAACTGAACCCAGCCGTACCAGCCGGAAAACGCAGACGCAACAATTCCAAAAATGACCCACACGCCCGCGCGTTTGAACAGACTTGTCCCCTTCGTTTGCAAAACATAGAACACCGGAGCCACTAAAAGCCAAAGATAGGCGATTTTGAGAAGGGGCACGAGAGCCAGCAGAAGGGCCGCCGCGATCCCATAAGGAAAAAACTTTTCTTCATCCAGCCAGAGAAGAAAGAAATATAACCCGGCCAAGAAACAAAAGACGGCCATGGAATCCGGCATGAACGCCCGCATGAAGAAAACGCGCAGGGGAATGACGCAATAGGCGAGGCCGCTTAAAAAAGCCGTTTTGCCGTCAAAAAACCTTGAAGCAAGAAGGAAAAGAAAAACGGCGCTTGCCGCGGCAAACAACGCGGAAACCACCCGGCCCAGAAAATCGTGGACTCCGAAAACCTTGTAGAGGGCTGCCACCGCATAGCTGTAAAGCGGGAATTGGGGCGCTCGCTCATGGCTTTCATATTCGACATAATCATAGCGCGGCTTGAACAGGTTCATGCCGTCGGCTACAAAATTCCTGGACTGCGACGCCCGCAAGGTTTGGGCCCAGGCATGGTGGTCCAGCAGGGGACGGGTGATGCCGGGCAGGTGAGTGAGGAGACAGATGCCCGCGAGGGCTAGTCCAGCATGTAATCTTCGAATGGGATTTTTTGGGAGCGGAGTTCTTCCTTCCACTTTTCTCTGGCGAGGGGCGCTTTTTCGCGCGACAGCCTCACCCATTTGGACTCGGGCGGAGAGAAAAGCTCATACGCTGTCTGATACCAGACATAGGCATACTTGATTGAAGATTCTTCCATCATGCGGTCGCGGTCGAACGCGGCAATTTCCAGCTTGCGGTCAAATTCCTCGCGGGCAATCCTGCCTTTGGCCAATTTTTTGTCCAAAGCGTCTTTCTCATCTTCAAATTTGGAATTGAGCGACTGCGTTTTAAGAGAGGGGGTTTCATGCCAGGCCATGTATTTTTCCCCCTGCAAGAAAGCCTCGCGGGCGCGCAGAACAACATCGGCATACACCAATGTATAGAGGGCGGCAATGACGGCTAAAACAAGGCCCGCGGTTTTCACGGCGGTCAGGAAGCCGTGGAGTCTTTTCTTTGGCGGGGGATGGTGTCCAGGGTTTCGTGCACCAGCGTGATGAGCTCGTCGTGCTTGATGGGTTTGGGCACAAACCCCACCACATTCATTTCATTGCGGATCATGTCGGCCGTGGAATCGTCCGTGACTCTGGCCGTGATGACGACGACGGGAATGCCTTTGTGATCATCTTTTTGCAGGAGTTTCAGAACTTCAAAGCCGCTCAAAATGGGCATCATCCAGTCCAGGATGATCATGTCCACCTTGTTTTTGTCCACAAAGGCCACGCCGTCCTCGCCGTTGTTCATGAATTCCACTTTGAACCCCTCCAGCTCGAATAGGGCTTTCAGGTACATGCAGATGGATTCGTCATCATCTATGACGAGGATTTGCTTGTCTTGGGGTTTAGCCTTCTCAGACATGATTAAGAATGAAGTATAGCATGAGGCAAGCCGGATGACAAGAGTGAGAGGCTATGCCGAGCGTTTAATAAGTTCAATTCCGCGTATTGTGCCGTCCAGAGGGGCCTGGCGCAGAAGGAGAGAACCGCCGATGATGTTGTAAAGGATCTGCGCAAAATTCTGCCCGTCCTTATAAAGATAGGCAAGGCTTTCAGGGCCCAAAAACTCAACCCAGGCTCCGGTATTGCCAATGTTCAGAGTCTCAAGTGTGCGGCTGTGAACGCCTTCCAGATCGTCCGACAGAATGGATTTGGAAGTGATGATGCCCCAATGTATTTCAACGTTCATATCTTTATCGCCTTTGATCAGACGGTCGAGCGTCGGGCGGAGAGAGTCATATCCCACGCTTACGCCTTGCTGGGCATGCAGAGTGATGTGAAGTTTGCGCTGTCCGCCGTCAGCTCGATGCTGAGTCAATACCTTTTTGAGCATGCTGAGCTGGGCGGCGTTCAATCCGTCTGAAACATCCAGAGCAAGGACTCTTTGAGCGTCATTCCTGGATATGTGAGAGCCGATCTCCACGGCCTCCGCGCTAAATTCCCTGGATTTTGTGATGACAAATTCTTGCGGGTTTTTGTCCTGATTCCGGCTGCGGCCCATATTCTTATAATACTCCTCGATGACTTCTTCCTTGAGGATTCCCCCCTTAATGGGCGGGAGAAGGCCGTCAGAGGCGTTGATGTCTCTGGGCGCATCTTTGCCAATCTTGACGACCACGGCCGTGATGTCGTCATCTTTGTGGCGCACATGACCCTTGTCCAGAGATCTTGCCCTCGCTCGCTCTCCCAATTCCTTAGCGTTCTTGGCAGAGGCAATTTCCTTGTCCGTAAGGTTGTCGGTCACGCCATCGCTCACCAAAAGCAGTTCCGAACCTTGAGGGAGAGTGACAACCGTAACGACCGTCTTGTATTCCTGCTCGGTAGACAAGGCATTGATAGCGAAGTGTCTGCTATTGAAAAGCGCATTGCGGGTTGTCTCCAATCCAATGAAATCTTTAATGGGCGTCGCATCCAACTGACTCGCATCCTCAACCCTTGAAAGAAAGGCTTGAGGGCCATTTTCTATCAAGTCTGTAACCAACGTGGGCTTCTCATCTAAATCCATGATAAGTTCATCGAGCCCATTGTCCGGAGGCAGCAGATTGTCGATCGTCAACGGCTCGAGCCGTCCATCCGGCTGCCTGGCATAGGCGCGGGTATCGCCGGCGTTCAAAATATAGGCCTTTTCGGCCCCTGAGCCGTCTCTGGACGGCACGAGAAGGGCGACAGTCGCTGTCGTGGCCGATGCGATCTCTTTGCTCATTTGGGCACGGATTTCCTTGACCGCTGTGATCAGCACATCCAGGATCTCGGCATCAAATTCCTTCCCGGAAATCTTCTTGAGATCCTCATCCTCGATCCCGTGCCCCTTCAGGACTGCCAGAAGGCGGTCTTTAAAATACGCGCTGGCCAATCCGCCGTTTGAGTTGCCCACTCCATCGAACACCGCCGCCACCCTGATCCCATCGATGTGTCCCGCAAGCGCAGCGTCTTCGTTCTTGCCCTTGTGCCGAAGACCGGACTCCGAGAAGATCTCGGCCCAGTCATAAGAAGCGGATTTTCCCTCCGAACCCCCAAGGGCGGCGGCTGCCATGCCCACGATCAAGACATAAGCCCACTGCAGAAGCGGCGAGCTGGGCGCCTCCAACACCCCATGGGTGGCGGCCGTGGCCAGGACAGGCAGGAATAAGAGCAGGAAGACCGCCTTTCCGATGTTGCCAATCCAAGAAGAGAGCGAAGCTGTTCTTTTGCTGATGACCGGAGGCGCTCGGTTGGACGCATCAAAGAGAACGGCAAAAAGTTCGAACAGTTCCGGCTCGGCGGCTCGGAACTGTTCATGGAATCTGAAGAAAAGCCGCGTATATTCCGCGATGAACTCATTGGGAAGGTCGCGTTCCTGCGTGCCCAGGCGGCCGCCGTCCTGCCGCGGGACCCTATAGACATAATCAACAGCAAGATCATTGCCGACATCATGGTGGCTCAAGCTCTGAATATCGGCCAGGGGGCTCACTTGCAGCGCAACCCGGGCGCTCAAGGCATCCCGGATCTGCAGAAGCCAGTTGGCGGCAGCAGGATTGGAGCGGAGCGATTGCGCCGCATTGGGATTCATCTGGAGGAAATCCTGTATGTATCCATACTGGTCATCCGGATTCTCCCCGCTAAGATAGGAATCCACAAGTTTTGAGGCATCTTCATTCGTAGGTTTGGGATCTGGGAATCCAAACCTGATCTGGATGAGCTTAAGGCTCAGCCGGGCGACCTCGCTCAAAGCCCTTTTCCGCGCATCCTCATATTTTTGGCGCCGTTCCTGATACACATGGTCGATGACAAGATAGAGGAGCTGGGAGGCGGCATTCCCGGCTTCCCGAAGGCCGCTCTCCTCTTCGGCCCTGTATTCGTCCAACGCGATCTTGGCCATGGCGACGCCTTGGGCCACATCGATCTTGTTCTTCCGCATCCAGTCCTGGAGGCGCAGGACGCTGTAGATGAAGGACACGCCCATGTAGTGTCCCCCCACGCCGTGACCCATTTCGTGGATCAAGGTGTTGGAATACATTTCCTGATTCGCCTCGTCCGCGGCCCTGTCCTTGCCTGGCTTTGAGGGCAGGAACAGCAAGATGGTCGATTTATCGGGCGATTCCGAAAACACGCGCCTTTGTCGGGCGAGATATTCAGCCCGGCCTCTCTTGGCCAGGATCAAACGCCTCACTTCCTTGTTGGCGCCGGTGAAGGTGTAGGGCATGCGTCTCAGCTCGGCGTCGATCACGCTCAAGTGTTTGATTAAATGTTCGAGATCGTCTTTACCGAAAAGCTCCAACGGCTGGTTATCCCCATCCAGAGGCAGTTCCAGAAGCCGGGGTTCACCGGCCAAGGGAATTTCTAGATCGATATCGTATCTGTCCTTGAAATGGATTTCGGCCACGGCCTGCCGAATCTCGGTTTCACGCGCAGAGAGAATTTCCCCCGATTTTTTCGTGTCTTGAATGATCTGCTCGATGACTTGCATTTTTTCAGCCAGGCTCAAGCGATGGGCCTGCGGACGGCCGCTGAGCCAGGCAATGAATTTCGGAAGGTTGGACAGGGAGTTTCTCACCGCGCGGTGTGAGATCACGGCATCGGGCTTCTTATCCAGCAAGAGGTTCATTTTAAAGGCGAGGCGCTCCTCCGTATCCTCCCATCCGGATTTTCCTATATTAAAGCTCAGCAAGGCTGCCTCGGCGTCAGCCTTCGGCATGAGCTTCAAAAGTTCTTCGCGCAAAGACTCGGGCGGGGCGTTGAAGCGGTGCAGGAAGAGTCGAAGCGCTTCCCGTTCGGCTCTTGAGCCTATACGCAGACCCTTGATCGCGGCCAGGGCGATCCGCAGGCGGATCCGAAAGTCCAGGGTCAGGGCGATCTGGCGGTCATGCTTGATTTCCCAGGAACTGGAGTAGCGGAAATTGACGTTGACCAAGATGAGGTCATCCAGAGTCAGGCTCTGGGATTTTGAAGATGAGAGAAGCTCAATGATGAGGGCATGGACAAGGAGGCCGTCCCCTTGGACGACTGCGGAGGCGATTTGATCCAATATATCCTTGAGAGGGACGCGCGCCACATCCTGCCTGGCCCGATCCCGTGCATCCTGATAATTTTCCTTCACCTGCCCCTGTTGGCGGGCCTTCTCCTCGATCTTGGCCATCTCGCGCTTTATATTCTCATTGCTCGGATCGATGCTGAGCGCCAAGGCGTACAATTCATAGGCGCGGAGGAAGTTGCCGGTGACCTTTCTCTCTTTCATAGCCTCTTTCTGCAGCTCCAAAGATCTTTCTTTCTTCCATTTGATTGGATCCTCATCGGCGGACGGCGTCTTACCGGGTATGGCGCTGGCCCTGGGTTGCGCGGTCTTTTCTTCCGTGAACAGATCCGGCCAGAGGGAATCTGCTATTCCATAATCTATTCCGGACCGTCTGGCCGGTCCGCGGCCAAAGAGGCGCGTGTCGGTGATGCTTTTTGGCATCGTCAAATGAAAGACCGCGATCATTTCTTCATGTGTGTACTCTTTAATACCCATGGCATCAAAAAGTTCATACACCATCATATCGCTCCTGCGGTAGGCGAGGGGCTGGCGCGTGTAGGTTCCGGACAACCACTTCCTCTTGTTTTCATCTTGCACGAGGGACTCCGCAACGTCTTGCTTCTCAATGATCTGTGAGGCGAGTCGGTAGACAGCGGCCTCACGGATGCGGTCACTCATCTTTTCAAGGTTTTCCAACATTATGGCCAATTTGCCGTCTTGACCCTGTTTTTCCAGGGCAAGCCGGAGCTCCACATGGACTGCCTCTCCCAAAGGACCCCATTTCTCCAGGCCGAGATCCGCCAACCTCTTAAGGAGTTTCTCGTTCGGGTCAAGTTCTTGACCTTCATTGAAATAACTCGAGAAGGCTGGCGGCGCCTGGCGGGCGGCCAGACGGCGGATCAAGATGAGCATGGGATGACGGGCCAAGATCGGAGCGAATTTTTCCTTCTTCGCGGATAGCCCCAGGAGGCTCTTCCGAATGTGTTCCATGGGATCGGCAGTTTGCTGAGCGCCTGATTGCAGGCGGCTGAGATACGTTATCGCGCCGTCGGCCATGCTGGCCAAGTCCCCCCGGCCCGTGGTGCTGTGATGTTTCCGGAAAGCATTCACTTCATCGAGCAGTTTCTTTAGATAGTGCATTGCGAGGCGGGCCTTGGCTTTCTCCTCTTCCAAATTGGCGGTCTCGATAATTCCCATAAGAGGCAGAATGCCGCCCTGGGATTTTCTGCGGTGTTTGTTGATGTGAGCGGCCGCCATTCCAATGGCAAAGATTCCCAGTCCCCACAAGTCTTGACCGCCGACCGCCAAGGTAATCCCCCAAAGGTTGCCGTCCTGCACCTGGCGCGCGATCTCTTGAATGGGAACTTGGTTTAGGACGGGAGCCGCGGCCACAAGGGCGGGAGTCAGTGGGATAAGGAGAAGGGCGAGGACGATTTTTCGCCAGGGCAAGCGGGAAGTGAGGGAAGCAGGCGGAGAGAAGATAAGCTCACGCTTGCCATTTTTTGCGACATCGACGGTCACGGCATGCATGATAAATGGGTTATTAATAAGATCAGCGTTTTGAAGAGCAATCGCCAGATCGTTACTGTGAATATCGTTTAAATAGACGATGGCCGAATATCTACCCGTCAACGCAAGGCGAAGGTACGCTTCAAGAAAATCCGTATATTTCATTTTTGAATTTTGTTTGATCAGTTGAATCAACTGGCCATCCGATACCATGCCGGCATAAAGCGGGTAGTTCGATTTCAACTCTTCCAATGCCTTTCCGTTCTCAACCTGTGTATATTTGATGGACTCGAAAAAGTCCCACAGAA
>Ga0155662_1014_pt1 | contig 11464 bp, 8 predicted proteins | sample RifCSPlowO2_01_FD_107319 | JGI IMG/M metagenome (GOLD analysis project Ga0155662, IMG submission 107319) | Elusimicrobia bacterium RIFCSPLOWO2_01_FULL_54_10
GCTTTTGCTTTGATTGATGCTTGGTCATGATATGCTCCTTATGTAAATTGATTTTATTTTTCAATGCTAATTTCGTAGTCTTCCAGAACCTCCGAGCTTTTCGGTTCCGCACACGGCTCGGCGGTTTTAACGATCCCACCCTGACACTGTCCAATCGAGGCAGTTTGGAAAGCCTGACTATGGCTTTCGATGATTTTCTGCTCCTTCCGGGCGCTCTTGGTTTTCCGCATTGCCTCTCGGCGAATGAGTTCCAGCCTTTCCCTGGCCATGAGGCTGTTGGCCGATGTCGGCCTCATTCTTTCTTGATACAAGAGTTTGCCGATCTTCTGAATTTCCCATACCGATAATCCGGACAGATGATTGTATTCAGGTCTGGCGGGGATCCCCAGAAATTGGTTGTTTTCTGGGTTAATGACATAAATAAAAGATATGTTCCTGGGGTCATAGCGGAACCCGACCGCTTTGCGAATAAGTGGAATCAGATCGTCGTGCCAGTATCGGATGCCATTAAAGACAATCCCAGCCCGATTTACGATTCTTTTCTCCTCTTTCATTAGAAAAAGCATCAAGTCGTCCCTATTGCTCGGCAGCGCCGGCTGGGCTACCTGGACGCCATCTTCCCATTTACGATTAGGCATGCACCCAACCCCTGAATGGAAGCCCTCCTGATACAGCTCCGCAATAAAGATGTAAATCATTTTTTCCAAGTCTTCGAGGGTCAGACAGGATTCCTTCTCTGACAAGTATTCCCCTCTTTCTTTAGGGTGAGAAAACGTTTTCCCCTCCAGCGTGCTGACCAACCTCTGATCAAGAGTTTCAAAAAATCTCTCTACCACCCCACCATGTCTCGGGGTGTAAGGCTTCCTGTAATCCAACTTGATTCCCAGTTGAGCGCAAGCCGACTCAAAATGAATGGAGTGGAATTCCTTGCCGTTATCTACTACGATTCTTTCCGGCAACCCGTACATCCTCCAGGGCGTCTTCAGTCTGAATTTTTCATTAATGTCATTTTTGAACTGGATGCCGTTATAAAGACACATGGCCACGGACATACTGGAAGGAGCATTAAACCCGAGATGGATTCCCCAGATAGACCTGCTGAAAACATCAATGCCCAAAGTCAGCCAGGGCCGCCCAATGGGATTGCCCGCCGAATCGACCACGATGACATCCATGCGTTTGTGATCGATTTGGATGCACTCAAGGGAATGGCTCATTTTGTTGGCGAAAGTCCCAGGAGTCGGTTCATATTGGCCTGCGTGAGCCTTTTTTCCCTGGCGCTTCAGGATGTCCTTGGACTGCGAGCGCTTCAAGATGCGGTTATTTACAGTCCTGCGAGATGGTATCCGGTTGAGCCCTTCCATCCTGCAGCGGTGATCAATAATCCTGTAGATCTCGATCTTGGATAATTTCTTAAGGCTGGCCCATTCATTTTCAAAGACCGTGCGCATGATGTTTTCCGTAGCATCCTCAAACCTAGATTTTTGGCAGGCCCGCTTTTTATAATGATCGGGTATCAAACCGCGGAGGCCATCCTTAATATAGGCTTTGATCCATCGGTATAGGGACATTATTCCACATCCTTCTTTGGCGGCAGCTTCCAATTTCTCTTTTTTAGAGCTTTTTGCCACCCTTGTAACGATCTCATAGCGCCTGTTTGCAACAGCCAGGTATTTTTCGGGAACATCCGACAGGTCCAGGTTTGCCGCTGGATTTGAGATGACCAAGGGGGCGGTTTCAAGCCGGAATTCCGGGCTCGCGTAAATTTCCCTCACATTTAGAACCTTACTTTTACGGGTGCCGATATCCTTTGCCATGATCTGGAATGGCGGGATCTGCTCCTGAACGACGAACGTCGCACCCTTGTAAATAAACCTCGTTCCACAATTGAAGTTTGTGTTTGGCATAAGCGTATTCCTCCTTAAGTATTGTTGAGACAGGGGTAGAAAGTATAGCTAAGTGAGGAGGAAATTTGAAGTGGGATGAGTGAGGGCGGACCCAAGACCCGGTTTCATACTTGCTGGGGCTGGAATCAAACTATTTAAGTTTTAGCGTGGGCTTAAGGGTGAGTGGGGGGCGGAGCCTATCGGGTGGAAGTATCAAATTGAGTTGCCAAAGTATCAAATTCAATTGCCAATGACATCTAATCCAAACGCATCCTTTTTGTCTTTCGCAAGTGCGGATAATATATATTATGTCTTGTTTAAGATATGGCAACCCCTGATTAGCTTGCACGTAGTGCGGCATCATATTTATACTTCTTTCGCCCATACAATAGGCTTTTTCGAACACGCCTTAAGACGCGTTCTTTATATTTTTATGTTAGCACTCTGTTTTTGTAAATCTGGCGGGCTCGGAAGTTCAAGAAGTCATTGATTTTTTGAAAATCGGTAAAATTTCCCCGGAAATTTCTCACACATTTTTGACAAAGGCTTTCATGGTGTCCGGCCGGGCAGCCGAAAATAAAGGTCCAAAAACACCAACCACCCCACCCAGGCCCCAAGACCTTGGCATACCCTGTTTTAAGGTTGCTAGGGGTCAGGAAGGGTCCAACCCCAAATATACCACCTCCCAATTTGGAGTGGCCGAGGGTATCCCAGTACCCTGGAAACGGGCTTTTCGTAAAGTCCCAAAAACACCATTAAAGCCCGGGGCCTGTTTTTAAGGAAGTTGGAGCTGATCCGGGTTAGCCTTCAAAATACCATCAAAGATCGTTGGACAAATTTCAAGCGAATGTAGAGGTGCCGAAAAAACCATCAAAGCCCTTCGAGCTGTTTCGTGGTGTTTTTAGGCCTTTCGAAAAAGCGATCAAACAAAAATTGCCAATGAATGAGTTCACGAATGACCTCTTAAAAAAACCATGAAGAGCCAATATGGCTTTCATGGTGTGTCCAGGGCCATATCAAATGCCAGGGCTATCAAAAATGCAGCATCGGAAAATGCTCAAAAATAGACCATAATTAGCACGATTTAGGGCCTTAAAACGCAAAAAAAGCCCAAAAAAAGGCCATTTTTATGCATTTTACCGTCGAGAAGCTAATTTATTTTATGTAAGGGAGGGCGAGACTTCAACCAGATATGCGGCAACCACCTGCGGATCGAAAAGGATGTCAATGTTTTCGGAGGCGTACTGCTCCATTTTGGCGCGAATCTCAGGTTCTGTGATCTTGGGATTGGCCTGTTTGGCCTTGTCGCGCACATTTTCGATCTGTTCTACAAAAGAAATGATGCGGGCGCCCAAGGGAATGGACTCCTGCTTTAATCCCTGCGGAAAACCAGAACCGTTCCAAAGCTCATGGTGGGCCTCAATCAAGGGGCCTGCGGCACTCAGAAGACGGATGGTGGATACCATGTCGGCCCCGACAGAGGGATGAGTTAACTCGACTTTTTCCATTGAAATGGCGCCGCTCTTCTGGATCATCTGCTTGTGCGCGCCGATATAGCCGATGTCGTGCAGGAGTGAAGCATAATAGATGGTCTTGTATTGCAGCCCGGTGATTTTGAGGCGGCGCGCGATGGTGCAGGAGGTCTGGGCCACCCGCCAGCCGTGCCCGGGGCTGTTCTTGGAAATGGTTTCGATGGCCGCGCCCAAAATTTCCATCGTGTTGGCGAAAAAATTTTTCTGGTCCTGGGTGAGCCGTGAATTGACGATTGAGACTGCGGCAAACCCCGCCAGGCTCTGCAAGATGTCCAGGTCATCTTGCATGAACTTCCCCCCCGGCGCGTTGCGCCGCTTGTTGAGGACCTCCATGACGCCGATGGCTTCATCTTGGAATATCATGGGCACGCAGATGATGGAGCGGGTTTTGAAACCACTTTTATCATCGGCGAGCGCGGCGGAAAAACGGGGGTCCTTGGCCACGTCTTCGATGAGCAGGGGCTGGGCGTTCTTGGCCACCCAGCCGGCGATGCCGTGCTGGACGGGAATTTTGATGGTTTGGACCGCGTGCGCCTTGTCGCCTCCGGCGGTTTTAAAATAGAGATATTCCTTGTTGGTGTCCAGCAGCATGACGCTGGAGGCTTCCGATTGGGTGAGTTTTTCGGCGGTGGCGGAAATTTTTTGAAGGAGGACTTCCAGGTCTAAAACTGCCGAAAAGGTCTTGGCGATGTCGAAGAGGTCTCGCACGGCCACGCCGGCTTTGTCGGTGAAGCCGGCCCCCACCACGGAAAGCCCGCAATTGGGGCAGAATTTGAATAGGCGTTCGAACGGCTCTTCACAGGCAGAGCATTTGGCAAGGATAGCCATTCTTATTTGGCCGCGGCCAAAATTTCTTCGTAGGTGGTGACCCCTTGGGTCACTTTCACGAACCCGTCTTCCATGAGCGTGCGCATCCCGTTTTTGCGGGCGAGAACACGGATGTCTTCGGATTTGACGCCCGGTTTGCAGATCATCCTGATTTCATCGTTCATGATCATGAGTTCATGGATGGCCGTGCGGCCTTTCATGCCCTTGTTGCCGCATTTGTGGCAGCCTTTGGGCTTCATGAATGTGGCCTTGGAATAATCCACTTTGATTTCGTCCAGAGCGAGCAAGAGGTCTTTGGGCGGGTCCGGATTGGGCTCCTTGCAGTTCTTGCAAAGCGTGCGGACGAGACGCTGGGCCAGAACGCATTCCAGAGTGGAGCCGATCAAGTAGGCGGGCACGCCCATTTCAGAGAGGCGGCCCAAAACGGAAGTAGCATCGTTGGTGTGGATGGTAGAGAGCACCAAGTGGCCCGTCATGGCCGCTTCGCAGGCGATGTGGCCGGTTTCCTCGTCGCGGATTTCGCCCACCATGATGGTGTCCGGGTCTTGCCGCAGGAACGCGCGGAGAGCGGCGCCGAAATCGAATTTCTTTCCTTCTCCCAAGGAGAGGTCCGGATTGACCTGCACCTGAATGACGCCTTCCAGATTGTATTCCACGGGGTTTTCAGCGGTTAAAATCTTTTCTTCAGGGTCCCGCACCGCAGCGAGGGCGGCCATAAGCGTGAACGATTTACCGGAACCCGTGGGGCCGCAAACGAGGATGAGCCCATACGGCTTGGCGAGAGAATCTAAAAATCTCTGCTGGGTGTCCGGCAGGAAACCGAGCTGGTCAAGAGTGAGGTTGGCGCCGGAACGGTCCAAGATACGCATCACAGCGGATTCGCCTAACACTGTGGGAACGATGTTGACGCGGAATTCATAGGGCTTGCCCTGGGCCTTGATCTGGATGCGGCCGTCCTGAGGAATGCGCCGCTCGGTGATGTTCATGCCGCCCATGATCTTGATCTTGGCCATGAGCGCGTTTCTAAAAGTGAAAGGGACTTTGAATGTGCTTTTGCGCAGAGCGCCATCCACACGGTAACGGATAAGCAGCTTCTTTTCAAAAGGTTCGATGTGGATGTCGGAGGCTTTCAAGCGCAGGGCTTCCAGGATGATGGCGTTCACCAGCTTTTCCACTTCCGGAGCGGAAGTGTCCACCTGCATGATGTCTTCCATTTCGACGCCTTTGTCCACTTCGACGCCGCCGGCGCTTGCTGTAGCATTCAATCCTTCAAGAAGTTCTTTTGTGAGTTCCTGCGCCTCTTCCGCCAGTTCTGCCTGGGTGCTCTGAGATTGAGGCTGCTGCGCGCCTGCATCTTCCTCTTCCTCGATGGCTTCCGGAGAGGGCTCGTCCCCGCCGTGCACTTTGGAGATGGCGGCGCGGATGTCCGAAGACATGGCAAGATAGGGAATCACCTGGATGCCGAAACGGAGCTGGATGTCTTCAACGGCAAAAACGTCGCGGGGATCCCGCATGGCTAAAAGGAGCATGCCTTCTTCTTTGGCGAACGGGATGACCATTTTCTGCTTTGAAAGCTGTTTGGGGAGGACTTTGCCGACATCGGGATCGATGTCCATCTCAGAGAGGTCCACGGCGCGCACGCGCCATTCGCGGGAGAGAATGCGGAGGATTTCCGCCTTGGTGGCCAGACCGGCGTCCAGAATGGACTGTTGCAAAACTTCGCCTGATTTTTTTGATTCTTCTTCGGCCTTCTTGAGAGTTTCCTGGTTCAGGAGGCCCGATTGAAGGAAGATTTCCTCAATGGTGCGCCGTTTCTGCACGATTCCCATGTCCGTTAAATATACCCTGAAAGCATCATTATTGTCAACCCCATGAATTTTGGTAGAATTTCGGAATGGCTCTGCAAAAAACTGAAATTTCCGCCGGCGGGATTGTGCTCAAAAAAAATCCCCCTCAGGTGCTGATGGTGCAGGTCAAAAACCTCATCGGCAAAATCGTCTGGACGTTCCCCAAGGGTCATCTTGAAAAAGGCGAAACTGCGGCGCAAGCGGCGGTACGCGAGGTGCTGGAAGAAACAGGCTGGGACTGTAAAATCCCCCCCCGCGCCAGAAAACCGTTTCTTAAAGTCCAGTATTTTTTCAGGCGGGGAAAATCGACCATTCGAAAAAAAGTGGTTTGGTTTTGGATGGCTCCGGGCCGAAAAACGGGTTCCAGAGACCCCAAGGAAATCCGGCGCGTGCGCTGGGCGGGCCTGGCCGCAGCCAAGCGCTTAATTAAATACCCGTCTGATAAGCAAATCCTCAAGCGGCTTCAGGCAACGATCGAATAGCCGCCGTCGGCCACAATCGTTTGGCCCACAATCCATCGCGATTCCTCGGAACAGAGAAAGGCAACAATCTGGGCGATGTCTTCGGGGTGACCGATGCGCCCGGCAGGAGTTTTGAATTTGGCCGAATGGATCATCTCTTCATGGCGCGGGATGCCGCGCAAAGACTGGGTGTCTGTGGTGCCGGCCATGACCGCGTTGGCGCCGATACCGCGCGAGGCGAGCTCAACGGCCAAGTAACGGCAGAGGGCTTCCATGGCCGCCTTGGCCACGCCCACGGCGGAATAATCCGGCAGGCAGCGGCTGGAGCCGTGGCTGGAAATGGCCACAATGCGCCCGTGGCGCCCGCGCATCAGTGGAGCGGCCAGCTGAGCGCACTGCAGAAGCGCCCGCACATTGATATCCTGCGTTCTCTGCCATTCATCAGTTGATATACCCAGCACAGGTTTTAAATCTCCGGTGGCCGCGTTATGAATGAGAAAATCGAGCGCGCCAAATTCTGATTTGACCATCTCGAAGACCTTTGTAACTTGATCTTCGTTGCCCATGTTGGCGCGCAATGAGAGCACGCGCACATGGTGGACGGCCAGCTTTTCCTCTGCTTTGGCCGCGTCTGAGCGGCTGCGCAGATATGTAAAAACGATGTTGGCGCCTCTTTGGGCGAGCTTGTCGGCAACTGCCAGGCCGATGCCGCGGGAACCGCCGCTGACGAACGCCACTTTACCCTTGTACGGTTTTCTTTTTTCCTGCATTTGGGCTATTATATAACATAATGAAATTTGAAACTGTCATCGGTCTTGAAGTGCACGTGCAGATTAAGACGGAAAGCAAGCTTTTCTGTCCTTGCGCCGTCACTTTCGGCTCGCCTCCCAACTCCAACATCTGCCCCATCTGCTGCGGATACCCTGGCGTGCTTCCCGTGCTCAACCGCAGGGCCGTGGAATCGCTTGTGAAAGCCGGCCTGGCAGTGGGCTGCAGCATCCGCGAAGAATCCATCTTTGCCCGCAAGCAGTATTTTTATCCGGACCTCCCAAAAAATTATCAGATTTCACAGTATGAAAAGCCGCTCGCAGAAGGCGGCAAACTGCAAGTGGGCGATTCCGTCATCGGCATCACCCGCATCCATCTGGAAGAAGACGCGGGCAAGCTGGTGCACACGGTGGGATCTTTAGAGCTGGACGGCTCTCTGGTGGATTTGAACCGCGCGGGCGTGCCGCTCATGGAAATTGTTTCCGAGCCGGACATGCGCTCCGCCCAGGAAGCCCAGAATTACCTGACTAACTTGAAAAGTATCCTGCAATATCTGGATGTTTCCGACTGCGATATGGAAAAGGGATCTCTGCGCTGCGACGCAAACGTTTCCATCCGGCCGGCGGGCGACACAAAACTGGGAAGCAAAGTGGAAGTCAAGAACATGAATTCCTTCCGGGGCGTGAGGGACGCCATCGAATTTGAGATTGAGAGGCAGACGCGGGCGGTGGAAGCGGGCGAACGGATTGTGCAGGAAACGCGCTTGTGGGACGCTGACAAGGGCGAATCACGCCCCATGCGCTCCAAAGAGCAGGCCCATGATTACCGTTATTTTCCCGAGCCGGACCTCCTCCCCCTTCTGGTTTCCCGCGAACAAATTGAAGCCATCCGCAAAGATCTGCCCGAACTGCCCAAGGAAAAGCGCGCGCGGCTGGTGCGCGATTACGGACTCACGGAATATGATGCCGGAGTGCTCACCGGGGAAAGGGCCCTGGCCGATTACTATGAAAGGGCCTTGGCGCGCGGATCAGTGCTCACGAAAAAGCCCGTGGGCAAGCTCCTGTCCAACTGGATCACCACGGAGCTCACGGGGCGCCTGAACCAGGCCAATAAGTCCATCGGAGAGTCGCCTGTGACACCGGACAACCTGGCCCGGCTTGTGGCCCTGATCGCGGAAGACACCATCTCGGGTAAAATCGGCAAGACGGTTTTTGAACATATGTGGGAGGGCGGCGATCCGGAGGTCATCATCCGCGAAAAAGGGCTGGCCCAGGTTTCGGACTCAAGCCAGATTGTGGCCTGGGCGGAAGAGGCCAGCGCCAAAAACCCCAAGGCCGCCGAAGAATTCCGCTCCGGAAAAGAGAAGGCCATCGGGGCTCTTGTGGGCGCGGTGATGAAATCGTCAAAAGGCCAGGCCAACCCGGAACTGGTGAACCAAATTTTATCGCAAAAGCTCAAGGGCTCTTGATTGACACGGGCACGGGAAAGTGATACCTTTTATCACCTTAAATTGACATGATCCCCATTCGATTCGGAACAGCAGGTTGGAGAGCCCTCATCGCCCAGGATTTCACCTTTGGGAATGTGAGGATTGTGGCCCAGGCCATTGCGGATTACCTCCGCTCAGAAAAGCTCCACCACAAGCAAATGCTGGTGGGCTATGACACCCGCTTCCTGTCGGAAAATTTCGCTCGCACCGTCACAGAAGTGCTTGCATCCAACGGCGTGCAAGTGCTCCTCTGCAACAAAGACATGCCCACACCCGCCATCGCTCTCCAGATTTTGAAACTCAAAACTTCCGGCTCCGTCAACATCACGGCCAGCCACAACCCGCCCGAATACAACGGCATCAAGTTTTCCACCTCCTGGGGCGGCCCCGCCCTGCCGGAAGTGACGCGGACGCTCGAAGAGCGCTGCCTCCATCATCAGGGCGAAGGCAAGGCCATTTCGCGCATGAACATGGCCGAAGCCCGCAAAAAGAATTTGGTTGTCTCCATAGACCCCGGGCCCGCATACTTAAAACACATCCGAAGCCTGATCGATTTCAAGATTCTCAAAAAATCCAAACTCCAGGTTGTCTGTGACCCGCTGTACGGCACTGGACGGGGCTATTTGGACACCCTTCTGGAAGAAGCCGGATGCAAAACCACGGTCCTCCACAACTGGAGAGATCCCCTTTTCGGCGGGCGCGCCCCGGAACCCTCCGCTGAAAACTTGGGAGACTTGATTGCGGCCATGAAAAAACAGAAAGCCCAACTGGGCTTGGGCGTGGACGGCGATTCCGACCGCTTCGGCATTGTGGATTCGGACGGCTCTTTCCTCACTCCCAACGAAATTTTGCCTCTGGTGCTGGATCATTTGATCAAGACCCGCAAGTGGAAAGGCGTTGTGGCGCGTTCAGTGATGACCAGCCATTTCTTTGACGCGGTCGCAAAAATGAACAACATCGAAGTGCGCGAAACCCCGGTGGGCTTCAAATACATTGCCGAGATCATGATGAAGGAAAATTTCATCGTCGGCGGCGAAGAATCCGGCGGGCTCACCATCAAGGGCCACATACCGGACAAAGACGGAATTCTGGCCTGCCTGCTGATGGCGGAAGTCCGCGCCCTTGCCAAGAAGCCTCTGCGCCAGTGCCTCACAGATTTGCAAAAGAAAGTGGGTTTCTTCCACACCGAACGGCTCAATTTTTTCCTCTCGCCGGAAAAAATGAATTCCCTGAAAGACCGCCTGGCCACCCACCCGCCCACCAGCATCGGCGAGTTTTCCGTCAAACGGATCGTGGACCTGGACGGTTTCAAATTTATGTTCAAAGACCAGTCGTGGCTCGGCATCCGGCTGTCCGGAACGGAGCCCGTGGTGAGGCTCTATGTTGAGAGCGATTCGCAAAAGAAGGCCCTAGCTCTGGTAGCGCAGGGCAAAAAACTCATCGGAGTGAACTGACATGAACAAGATTTTAAGCGTCAAGGCCAGAGAGATCATCGATTCCAGGGGCAACCCCACGGTGGAAGTGGACGTGCTGACCGAAAAAAACATCTTTGGGAGGGCGGCGGTGCCGTCGGGCGCGTCCACGGGCGAGCATGAAGCCGTGGAGCTCCGCGACAACGACAAAAACAGATTTAAGGGCAAAGGCGTTTTGAAAGCCGTGCAGAATGTGAACCAGAAAATCGCCCCGGCGATTGCGGGAATGGATGTGTCGCTCCAGCAGGACATCGACAAGAAAATGTGCGGCCTGGACGGAACGTCGAACAAGGCCAATCTGGGCGCCAACGCCATTCTGGGCGTGTCCCTGGCAGTGGCCCGCGCCGCGGCCCAGGCGCAAGACCTCCCCCTTTACGAAAGCCTCCGCAAGAATTTCGGCCTGCCGAGCAAAACCTATGAACTGCCCGTGCCGATGATGAACATTTTGAACGGCGGTGCCCACGCGGACAACAATGTTGATTTTCAGGAGTTCATGGTGATGCCCGTGGGTGCCAAGAAATTTTCCGAGGCGCTGCGCTGGGGCGCGGAAATCTTCCACTCCCTCAAGAGCGTGCTCCACAAGAAGGGATTGAACACCGCCGTAGGCGACGAAGGCGGCTTTGCGCCGGACTTGAAATCCAACGCGGAAGCGGTGGACGTCATTTTGGAGGCGGCCAGCCAGGCCGGGTTTAAACCGGGCACCGACATCGCCGTCGCCCTGGACCCCGCATCAAGCGAATTTTACAAAGACGGCAAATACCGGCTGGACGGCGAATCCTCCGACCAGGTCAAAGATTCCGCCGCCATGGTCAAGTTCTACGAAGGATGGGTGTCCAAACATCCCGTCATCTCCATTGAAGACGGGCTGGCGGAAAACGACTGGGAAGGCTGGAAGCTCCTCACGGAGAAGCTCGGGGAAAAAATCCAGCTTGTGGGCGACGATTTTTTTGTGACCAACACGGTGCGGCTCTCGGAGGGCATCCGCAAAGGCATCGCCAATTCCATCCTGATCAAGCTCAACCAGATCGGCACGCTTTCCGAAACCATTGAAGCCATCACCATGGCCCACAAGGCCGGCTACACCGCCGTGATCTCGCACCGCTCCGGCGAAACCGAGGACACTTTCATTGCGGACCTGGCCGTGGCCACCAACGCCGACCAGATCAAGACGGGCTCCGCCA
>Ga0155662_1015_pt1 | contig 11380 bp, 11 predicted proteins | sample RifCSPlowO2_01_FD_107319 | JGI IMG/M metagenome (GOLD analysis project Ga0155662, IMG submission 107319) | Elusimicrobia bacterium RIFCSPLOWO2_01_FULL_54_10
TCAAATCCCGCGGACTATGACAAAGTGCAGGAAAAGGACAAGATCAGCATTGTGGGCCTGAAAGATCTGGCTCCCGGCAAAGACGCGCAGGCCGTACTTCACCATGCCGACGGCAAAACCGAGAAAATCATGCTCAAGCACAGCCTCACCTCAGACCAGATCGAATGGTACAAAGCCGGCTCGGCCTTAAACCTCCTCAAACAAAAACCCTCTTGATGCGGGAAATCCTCATCGGCACCCACAACCGTCATAAGACGGAAGAAATTTCGCGGCTCCTGGCTGGACTTGGCATTGCCGCCCGAGATTTGAATGAATTCCCTCACATCCCCCCTGTTGAAGAAGATGGCAAGACCCTACTTGAAAATTCCCGGAAAAAAGCCAATACTTATGGTGGACTCACAAAGCTGGCCTGCCTGGCGGACGACACGGGTCTTGAAGTGGAGGCTCTGGGCGGCGCGCCGGGAGTGTATTCCGCGCGCTATGCAGGCGAGCACTGCAGCTACCTGGACAACTGCGGCAAGCTCATAAAGGAGCTGGGGCCCTCGGTCAAGCGCACAGCGGTTTTTAAAACGGTCATTTCCTTATATGATCCCCAAACCGGACAAATCCAATCGGTGGAAGGCGCTTTGGAAGGCGAAATCACGAGGGAACCGCGCGGCGCAAACGGGTTCGGATACGACCCCATTTTTTTGGTGAAGGACACAGGACGGACTTTGGCTGAGATGAGCTTGGAAGAAAAAAACATGATCAGCCACCGCGCAAGAGCCGTTCAGAAGATGTTGGAGATTATAAGGAAACATGCCTAGAATATTGATTTCAAACGACGATGGGATCTACGGCCAGGGCTTAAAACCCCTGATCCGCGCCATGCGCCCCCTGGGCGAGCTGGTGGTGATCGTTCCGGACGGCGAACGGAGCGCGGCCAGCCATTCCATTACTCTGCACAAACCTTTCCGCATCCAGACCTTGCCCATGGAGCTGTCCAAGTCCGACGTTCTCCATGTCTATATTTCCAACGGCACGCCTTCCGACTGCGTGCGCTTTGGCCTCCTGGAGCTGCTCAAGCATAAGCGGGTGGATTTGGTGGTAGGCGGGATCAACCATGGAGCCAACTTGGGCGAAGATATCATTTATTCCGGCACCGTGGCCGTGGCGCGCGAAGCCGCCATGCAAGGCATTCCCGCTCTGGCCGTTTCCGTGGTGGACAGCCACCACAAATCTTTTGAGGCCGCGGCAAACATCACCCAAAAAGTGTCGCGCATGATTTTGCGCGACAAGCTCCCAAGCCGGGTGTTTTTAAATATCAATGTTCCGCATGTTAACGGCTCAAAACCCAAAGTGGAAATTACGCGCCTGGGGCGGAGAGTTTACGGGAAAGTGATTCCCTCAGGAGTGGACCCCCGGGGGCATTTGTACTACTGGCTGGCGGGGGACATTCCCAAAGGTATTCCGGAGCCGGGTACAGACATTTGGGCCATCAAATCCAAGAAAATTTCAGTCACGCCTCTCACCGTTGACAGCGCGGCTCCCATCCTTGCCGATATCCACCGTTGGAAGCTTTAACGGCCCAAAAACTGGGCGCAGGCGAGCAGGCCCAGCATCGTTTTTGAATCCTGAATTTCCCCCGACCTGACCTTCTCCAAGAGCTTCCCAAACGGCAGCACCAACCGCTCCAAAAATTCGTCTTCGTCCGGCTTCATCCTGCCTTCCGTGAGGCCGTCGGCCCAGAAAATATGGATGACTTCATTGGCAAATGCCGGCGTGGGCCAATAAGAAACCAGTTTCTCAAATCGTTTGGCGGTATACCCCGTTTCTTCCTTCAACTCTCTTTTGATGCATGAGAGGATGTTCTCCCCCTTGTCCAGCTTGCCCGCGGGCAGCTCCTCCGTAATCTTCCTCACAGGGTAACGATACTGTTTGACCATCACCACGCGCGCCTTCTCCAGCGGCACTTTGAACGGAGAATCCAGGAAGGGCACCACGGCCACGGCTCCGAGGTGGTCCAAATACTCCCGCACGCCTTTTTTGCCGTTTGGCAAAAGAACTTCGTCAGATCGGAAGCCCACGGCGCGGCCTTTGTAATGCACCGCCGTCCTTAAATACTTTTCCTTCATTTAGTATATTAGAGTATAAATGCTCTCTCTAAAACAATCCTCGCCTCGTCCCTGCTGGCTGGTGGGACACCGCGGCGCCATGGGCCATGCTCCGGAAAACACTTTTGCTTCGTTTGAGCTGGCACGCAAAATGGGAGCTGAATTTGTGGAATGCGATGTCCATCTCTCTAAAGACAAAGAAGTGATCGTCATTCACGATGAACGCGCGGAGCGCACCACCAGCGGTGCGGGCCTCATTAAAGATTTGCGGCTCTCACAGATCAAAAAGCTGGACGCCGGATCCTGGTATTCCAAAAAATTCAAAGGTGAAAAAGTCCCCGCGCTTAAAGAGCTACTGACATGGGCTTTCAAACACCAGTTAGGCGTGGTCATCGAGATCAAAAACAAACCCGTGCGATACCCTGGACTCGAGAAGCGACTTTCAGAGGTCATTGAAAGGGCCAGCATGACATCCCGCGTGATTGCCATTTCGTTTGATCACAGTGCTGTCAAACGTCTAAAGAGCATCAATTCTGGTATCGCTACGGGCATTCTTTATGACAAAAAGATGAAAGATCCCGTCGCCAGGGCAATTTCCATGAAAGCGAACGCCTTGTTTCCACGGCGTAACCTGGTGACCCGGTCCGTTGTTGAGAAAGCGCATATGAACGGGCTCGCCGTGGCCACCTGGACAGTGAACGAACCCGCGGAAATGAAAAAGCTCATTGCTTGCAAGGTGGACGGCATCGCCACCAATTATCCCGACCGTCTGAGCAAAATCCTCTAAATTGCAAAAGCCAATCTCCCCTTCCACTCGCGATTTTAAGACTCCTCTTCTTCTTTTCATCGCGGCACTTTTAATCCGGCTGATCTATCTGTTCCAGATCAAAGACATTCCCTTCTTCAGCCAACCCATCATTGACCCCCTGGAATATGACCGCCTGGCCAGAATGCTGCTCACCGCCAAGGAGGCATTGCGCTCCACCGCTTTTTATCAGGCCCCGGGATATTCCTATTTTCTGGCTTTCGTCTACAAAGTTTTTGGGGGCGACAGCAGCGCAGCCCATGTCGTGCAGGTGGTTTTTGGCGCGTTCAATGTTGTTCTGCTTTATCACATGGCAAAGCTGCTGTTTAACAAACCCACAGCCATTCTTTCATCCCTGATTCTAGCGTTTTACGGGCCCATGATATTTTATGAGGGTGATTTTTACCGCGAGCCGCTTCTGGCTGTGGCCGCCGTGGCCTGCTTTATTCTGCTCTGGCGCGCCAAAGACAGCCGCTCCCTGGGCGCTTGGTTGGCTGCTGGCGCGGCTTATGCCGCCTGCGTGTCTATCCGCGAAAACATGCTGCTTTTTGCTCCGATCCTGCTTTTTCTTATCTGGCAGAAGAGAAAACAGGTTCTGTGGGTGAGGACAAGCCTCGTGTTTTTTCTCCCTTTCGCGGCGCTTGTGGCTTTTGTCTCTCACAAAAATTTCCAGGCCACGGGAGAGCGCGTGTTTGTCGCCTCGCAAAGCGGCCTCGGGTTTTACATGGGCAATCAGCCGCAAATGGACCGCTGGACCACGCTTCAACCCGGCATTGAATATGACCAGTTGAGCCGGATGCCGCTTCTTAAAGAAGGCATCACGAGCTCTAAAGAGGCCTCGCGGTGGTATCATGCCAAAACCTTCCGCTTCATCTTGAGAAATCCCGGGAGCTGGCTCAAGATTATGTTTAAGAAGTTCATGCTCTTTTGGGGTTCTTATGAGTTTATGCCCAACGAAGGGGTCAACCTTTATAGGGATGAATCGCCTGTGCTTCGGTTCCTGATGTTCCGTTTGGGAAGTTTTTCATTTCCCTTTGGACTGCTTGCGCCTCTGGCCGTTTTGGGCTTAGCCCTTGCATTCAAGGAGAAAAAAGAGGCGGCCGTCTGGATCGGCATTATGATTGCAGTTTATATGGCTTCGTTTCTCATTTTCCATGTCCGCGCCCGGTTCCGCATTCCCGTGATTCCTTTTTTTGCGATGTTGGGAGCTTATGGAGCGCTTCGCCTTGTGCGGCAAATTCGGGAAAAATCCTGGGCCGCCTTGGCCAAACCTGCGGGCATTTTTCTTGCCTGCGCTGCCCTTTTTAACGCTCCCCTGTATAATTTCAGCTATGCCGAACAGTTCCCAAAGAATTACTTTACCGCCAAATCCTTTCATTCCGTAAAAAATTATGAAAAAGCCCTTCCGCTTTATCTGGAAGCGGTTAAAGACGGCCTGAGTCCGGCTGAAGTGCACAATGACCTGGCCGTTCTCTACAGCGAACAAGGCCAGCGTGAAGCGGCGGCGTCTGAGCTGGAAAAATCCGTGGCACTGGCCCCGGATTATGACAAGATGCGGGTGACTCTGGGAATTTTATATGCCGAATCCGGCAATCTGGCAAAAGGCCGGGAGCATTTTCAGAAAGCGGTGGACATTAACCCGTACAACCCCTATGGCAGACTGAATTTGGGGATCACTCTTGAAAAGGTTGATGCCAAGGCGGCTGAAGACCAGTACAACAAAATTCTTGAGCTAAGCAAGACTTTTCCGATGACGGAAGCGAGCGTCATACAATCTGCCAAAGAAGGGCTCTGGCGCCTGGGGAAAACAAATCTTTCCGACAGCCAGGTCATCCCGGAGAAGCAGCTGCAGGCGTTTGCGGCCATTGAAAAGGAAAAAAGCGAGGACATCATCCGCAAGGCAGACCTTTCCACTCGCGAGGGACGGATTGCGGCGTCCGACGCTTACAGCAATTTGGGCGCTGCCTATTCGAGAGCCGGGGATTTCAAAAATGCGGAGAAAAATCTGCTCAAATCCCTCGACATTTCATACGAACAGACGCCGGCTCATGTAAACCTGGGGTTGCTTTATAAAAAGCAAGGCAAGCCGGACAAAGCTTTGCAGCACTATGAGAAAGCCTTGAAGCTCACGTCGGACAGCCATGTGATCTTGAACAATATCGGCCGGATTCATGAAGACCGCGGGGATTTGAAAAAGGCCGAGGATTTCTACAGGCAGGCTTTGAAGCTGGCTCCCGGCAATCAGGTGATTGCCAGGAATTTGGCGAAAGTTCTTGGAAAAACCAAAGCCCCTTAAGGGCGAGAGCGCTCCACCAGGCATTCGGCGATCTGGACCGCGTTCAACGCCGCGCCCTTGCGCAGATTGTCTCCCACCGCCCAGAAAACCAGAGCCTTCGGATTAAAAAGGTCCTTGCGGATCCTACCCACCAGAACATCATCTTTTCCTGAAGCCAGGATGGGCATCGGGCAAGTTTTCCCCTCCAGAGGATGCTTTTCGTCCACCAACCGCACGCCGGGCGTCTTCAAAAATATCTGGGCGGCCTGAGCGGGAGTGATTTTTTTCTTGGTTTCAATATAGACCGACTCCGAATGGGCGTTATAGACTGGGACGCGCACCGTCGTGGGAACCACCTGGATCTTCTTGTCTCCCATGATTTTGTGCGTTTCCTTGATGATTTTTAATTCTTCGTTGGAATAGCCGTCTTCCTCAATTTTCCAGTTATTCGTCAGAACATTGAAGGCAATCTGGTCCGGAAACACCCCAAAATCACTCACAGCCCCTTTTTCCAAATGTTCCTTGGACTGGACCTTCAAATCTTCAACTGCCTTGGCTCCCGCGCCGGAAACGGCTTGATACGTAGAGATGACAATTTTTTTGACGCCCACCTTGCGGTGAATGGCGGCCACAGGCACAAGCATGGCGGCCGTCGTGCAATTGGGGTTGGCGATGATGCCCTGGTGCCAGGCCAAATCATGCTCATTAATTTCAGGAATCACGAGGGGCACCTTGGGATCCATCCGATAATCTGAGCCGTTGTCGATGAGAACCGCTCCGCGGCGGATGGCTTCCTTGCCGAAAGTAACCGCGGCGCCCTTCTCGCCTTCCGTTCCCGCAAATAAAGCGATATCCACGCCGTTGAATGCGTCCGGCGTGGTTTCCAGCACTTGATAACTCTTGCCGTCAACTTGGATTATGCGGGAGGAGCGCGCAAGCACCCGGATTTCTTTATAAGGAAACTTCCGTTGTTCAAGGATGCGGATCATTTCCTTGCCCACGGCACCGGCTCCCACAACGGCAACCGTTACAGGTGCTTTAAATTTCTTTATTTTCACGTTCTTCTTCAAGTGCAAACCACCTTATAAAAATATTAAGTCGGTTATTATATCACCGCTCAAGGATTTTGGCAACAGCCTTGGCATGATAAGTGAGGATGAAATCCGCCCCGGCCCTGCGAATGCCGGTGAGGATTTCCAAAATGATTTTTTCTTCGTCAATCCAGCCGGCCTTTGCCGCAGCCTTGACCATGGCGTATTCGCCCGAAACATTGTAGGCGGCCACGGGAACATCAAATTTATCTTTCACTTGGCGGACCACGTCAAGATAAGCCAGGGCCGGCTTGACCATCACGATATCGGCCCCTTCCTTCAAATCCTGCTCCACTTCCAGTAGTGCCTGCCGGGAGTTTCTAAAATCCATCTGGTAGGTTTTGCGGTCGCCAAACTGGGGAGGCGATTTGGCCGCGTCGCGGAAAGGCCCATAAAACGCCGAAGCGTATTTTGCCGAATAGGCCATGATGATCTGGTCGTGGCCGCCTTGCTCGAGGGCAGAACGGATGGTTTTAACTGCCCCGTCCATCATGCCCGAAGGCGCAATGATGTCCGCGCCCGCTTCTGCCTGAGCGATTGCGGTTTTTCTGATCAAGCTCAACGTGGCGTCGTTGTCGATGCTTTTGCCTTTCACCACGCCACAATGACCATGCGATGTGTATTCGCAAAAGCAAAGGTCTGTAATCACCGTGAGTCCAGGAACCTTGGCTTTCAATTCCCTCACAGCCGTTTGAATGATTCCGTCCCGGGCATAAGCTTCAGAACCCGTGGTGTCTTTCTTGGAAGGAATTCCAAAAAGGATGACGGCCGGAATGCCCAGTTTTTTCAACTCTTTGGCTTCTTTCACGACCTGGTCTATGGAAAATTGAAATTGGCCCGGCATGGAAAGTATTGGGCGGCGAACATTCTTTCCCGGCCTCACAAAAATAGGCGCAATAAGATTGCGGCATGAGAGAGTTGTTTCGCTCAATAAATCCCGCAGGCGGGCGGACTGGCGCAGGCGTCGCAGGCGCGCGAATGGGAGGCTCATTTGACGGGGTACTTACGGGCGAGAAGCCAATCCACAAGCCGCGGCGCCCAATAGTTCAGATGGTAACCGATGCGGCCCGGCCCAAAAACTTCAGCTTCTCGTTTACGGCATTTTGAGGCGCGCAGGATGAGTTTTGCAATCTGTTCGGGAGTCCGCATATTCATCTCGGGAATGTGGAACTTCCATCGCCCGTAAAATTCGACTCCGTTGTGAAAATTGGAAGAGACTCGACCCGGAGAAATGGAAATCACATCAATATTCCAGGGAGCCAGTTCCACGCGCAGGCTTTCCGTGAGCCCGTTCAAGGCGAATTTTGTGCTGGAATAGGCGGAAAATCCAGGGAGAGCGCGCCGGCCCACGCCCGATGATATATTGATGATCTGGCCGGATTTTTTCTGCTTCATTCCCGGAATCACGGCCTGGATGAGCGCCAAGGGAGCAAAGAAATTGATTTCAAAGTTTTCCTTATATTTGTCCACCGGGCAGTCTTCAATCAGTCCGGCCACCGCATAGGCGGCGTTGTTCAGCAAAATATCTACGGGGCCCAGTTTGCTTTCAATGGCGCGCACCCGACTTGCGATATCGGAAGCATTCTTGAAGTTTAGAACAAACCCTTCCGCCGTTCCACCGGAAGCCTTGACCTCCTTGACGGCTTTCTCCACCTTGGCCGCGTTCCGCCCCACAACCGCCACTTTGGCTCCCGCGCTCGCAAAGGCTTTGGCGCAGGCCAGACCTATGCCGGACGTGGCGCCCGTGATGGCAACCGTTTTGCCCTTAATTTCGAATCGACTCAAGGATTTTGTCTCCTCCCATATTTAGCAAGATCTGCGCCAGGTCCCGCCCGATTTTTTCGGCGTCTTCAATCTTCCCTGAAATCTTTTTTCTGTATGACGTTTTCCCGTCCAGGGAACATATGATTCCTTCCAGGGCGATCTCTGACCCTTTTGATTGAGCCAAGGCCCCGATGGGAACCTGGCAGCCGCCTTCGAGTGCTCTTAAAAAAGCCCTTTCGCAAATCGCTTCGGTCTTCGATTGGGCATCTTCAAGTGTTCGAACAATCTCCGCCGTTGGTTTGTCGCCGTCTCTCACTTCCACAGCCAAAAATCCTTGGCCCACGGCGGGGAGCATTTGTTCAAATGGGATTGGAGTTGCGTTAACTTTTGCTTTAATTCGATCCAAGCCCGCCTGGGCTAAAATAATGGCGTCAAATTCGCCTCCGGACAGTTTTTTGAGCCGAGTATCGAGATTCCCCCGCAGGTTTCCCACTTCCAAGTCCGGCCGCTGGGCCTTGATCTGAGCCGCGCGCCTTAAGGAACTGGTCCCCACGCGCGCGCCCTTGGGCAAGCTTTTGAGAGTGGCCCTTTTTTCAGCCACCAGAGCGTCATGAGGATCTTCCCTTTTAAGGACCGCCCCGATTTCAAGCCCTGCAGGCAGTTCCGTGGGCAAATCTTTCAGGGAATGCACGGCCATGTCAATTTTATTGGCAAGAAGCGCTTCCTCAATCTCTTTGGTGAACAGACTCTTGACCCCGATTTTTGAGAGAGGCGCGTCCAAAATCTTGTCTCCCGTGGTTTGGATGCGGATGATGTCCAGGACGAGATCCGGAAAACATTTGCGGATCCGCTCAGCCACCGCATCCGTCTGAATCAAGGCCAGCGCGGAGGCCCGCGTGCCGATGCGAAGGGTTTTCAAGCTAAGCTGTGCTTAAAACTCCGCTCGCCGCCGTCCTGCAGGGACTTGGCCCAATCCCAGAATTCTGTGGCTTTCAGGTTGGCGATGGCGCGGGCTTTTTCAATTTCGCCTCCGCGGGATCTCAGGTTTTCAGCCGCAATGGCTTCCAGGTCGTCAATGTTGTAAAGATAAAGGTTGTCCAGGGAATGCACGGAAGTCTCCACATTGCGAGGCACGGCAATGTCGATGACAAAGAGGGAGCGGTTGCCGCGGCGCCGCATGGCTTCCTTCATGGCCGAGTCCGTCAGAATGGGCCGTTCTGACGCCACAGAAGTGATCACGATGTCGGCTGAATGAACGCGCTCAAGACCCGCTTCCAGGGAAAGGGCCTCGCCTTTGAAATCCTGGGCCAGGGTCTGAGCATTTTCCAAAGTGCGGTTGGCCACCATCAGGTTGCGCACTTTCTTGCTGATGAGGTGGCGGGCGCAAATTTCGGCCATCTCCCCCGCCCCGAACAGGAGCACGCTGCTGCGGGACAGGTCCCCGAATATCTTCTCCGCCAGGGATACCGCCACGCTCCCCACGGAAAGGGCCCCGTGAGCGATTCCCGTGTGAGTGCGCACCAGCTTGCCCACATAGAGCGCCCTCTGAAACAAAACATTGAAAAGTTTGGAGGTGAGGTTGAAGGCCTGGGCCGAAGAATAGGCATCTTTGACCTGCTTTTGGATTTCCTGCTCTCCCTGCACCAGGGAATCCAGGCCCGAAGCCACGCTGAAAAGATGGCGCACCATGGATTCCCCTTCTTTGAAGTAGAGGTGGGAGTCCAGGCCGGGCTCCCCGAACCGTTCTTTAAGGAATTTCACAGTGCGGGCGGAGTGTTCCGCATCATGGGAGTGGATGTAAAGTTCCGTGCGGTTGCAGGTGGAAAGGAGGACGGCTTCCTCTTCAGACGGAAATTGGCGCAGCTCTTGAAGAGCCTTTTTAATTTCCTCCTCGCCGAAACTGAGCTTTTCCCTCAGCTCCACGGGAGCGGTCTTATGAGAAATGCCGACCAAAGTTAACGCCACGGCAGCTACGATCCCCGGTTGGAGAGGAACCCGTGGAGCTCAGAAAGATAATTGACCCCGATGTAGGTGAAAATCACAACGCCAAAGCCGATGACAGAAAGGATGACGGTCTTTCTGCCCTTCCAGCTCATCACCAGACGCATGTGCAGATAAATGGCGTAGGTGAACCAGGTGATGAGCGCCCAGGTTTCCTTGGCATCCCAACCCCAATAGCGGCCCCAGGCGTCATAGGCCCAGCGCGCTCCCAGAATGACGCCCAAAGTGAGCAAGGGAAACCCCCAGCCAATCAGGCGGTATATCAGCAAATCCAGAGTTTCCAAATCTGGGAGACTGCCTGACATGACCCCCGGATGCCTGGACTTGAGCTCCCTCTCCTGCAACAGGTAGACAATGCCCACGGCAAAGGCCACGGCAAAGGCTGAGTACGAGATGAACATGACGGGCACATGGATGGCCATCCAGATGGATTGGAGTGCGGGCATGAGCTGGGGAATGGCGCGGGACGCCATCACGGCCTGCCAGATTTGGGAGGTTCCCTCCACCTTGTCCCAGCTGCTGAACAGCGGATAGGTCATGGAAAAAGTGACGATGACCCATTGGAGCCCCATCACAAAAGCTCCCAAAATATGGAGCCTGGAAATTTTCTGCACCGCGACGAAAGTGGCGGCGATCACAAAACCAAAGAGGGAAAAGCTCTCAAACCAGTTGGACCAGGGGACATAATGCTTGAGGCCGTGGTCCACGCGGCCGATGTAGGCGCGCAAGGCAAAATCCGCCAGATGCAGCGCCGCACCCAAAACCACCAAGAGGCATCCGGCGCGTCCCAACGATTCTTTTCTGGTGAATGCGCAAACAAGATAGGCCACCGTCGCCAAAGTATAGGCCAGATAAGCAGCGTTAAAAATATAGATTTCAAATGTTTCCAATTTTTTGCCCTCTTTTAATTTTATGAAGCGCCGCTTCGTTCACCCACTTGTCCAGCAAAGCGCGCCTCTCTTTGAAATTCAGACTTAACAACATCTTTCTTTTTTTGGCCAGCATGCGCACGAGCCGGTCGATTTCCGGGCCGACATATTTTTCCATCCGTTTGCGCAAGAATTTGGCCACCGCGGGGCTGGCTCCACCGGTTGAAAACGCCGCTGTGACCCGGCCCCTGCGGAACACGGAGGACAGAATGAAGCTGCACAGTTCCGGCCGGTCCGCGACATTGACCCAGATCCGCCTGGCCCGGCACAGGCGGCTGACGCTTCGGTTGCAGGTTTCGTCATCGGAGGCGCAAAAAACAAGGTCGCAGTTTTTGAGATCAGACGCTCGAACGGCCCGTCGAACATATTTTACATTTTTTTTCTCGGCTCCGGCGGCCATAAGCGTCCGCACTTTTTCGGCA
>Ga0155662_1050_pt4 | contig 11235 bp, 9 predicted proteins | sample RifCSPlowO2_01_FD_107319 | JGI IMG/M metagenome (GOLD analysis project Ga0155662, IMG submission 107319) | Elusimicrobia bacterium RIFCSPLOWO2_01_FULL_54_10
CCACAAAATTGATTTCCGTGATCACATTTTGAATCGCCGCTTTCTCCTTGAAGGGAGACAACACAAAGAGCAGTGTGACCACAATGTGCGCCCCAAAGGATGATGTGAACGCCTTGCCCCAGGGCTCATGTTCTCTGACGGTGGGCAGGCCAGCGAGAGAATAGGAGAGCACCATGGTTCAGCTCGATTTGGGCGTTGTGGCAAAAGCAATGCGCTTGGCCCCGAGCGCCTTGGCGATCTTCATGACGTCCTTGACGTCTCCGTACGAAATGCGTTCATCGGCGCGGATCAAGATGAAGGAAATGCCGGAAGCTTTCATCACATTTTTGATTTCGCGCGACAAATCTTTTCTTGGAACCAGATTTTCATTCACGGCAAAGCCTTCATCCGTAGAAATGCTCACGGTGATGTTTCCTTTGCTCTCGGCTTCCGCCGCCACCACTTGCGGCAGGCGCACCGGAACGAGCGTTTTTGTGAACAGCGGGCTCGTGACAAGGAAGATCAAGACCAGAACGAGGCAGACGTCCACCAGAGGCGTGACGTTGATCTCGCTGAAGCCGTCGTCATTTTCCCAATCGTTGACTGAGGCCATGTCAGTTTCCTTCCACCAGAGACAGGTCTGTGGCGCCGTTTTGTTTGGCGATGTCGAGCACCCACACCACTTGCCCATGGGGCACCTCCCGGTCGCAGCTCAGCATCAGCCGCTTGGTGGGAGAAATCTGGATCATCTGGCTCAACAGGGTGCCGAATAGATTATAAGGAACAAGGCGGTTCTGGGATTTTTCGTCTTTGACGAAAATCCCGCGCTGCGTCAGGCGCACCCTCACATTTTCCTGCGGGGTGGACAGCCCATATTGCTTTAAAAGCTGGTTGCGCACATTGATGCCGTGGATGATGGTGGAGGGAAGCGCCACCATGAAGATGAGAACGAGCACGAGCGCGACGTCCACCAGAGGGGTGACGTTGATGCCCGAGTGCTCTACAAAATCATCTTCTGTTCCGATGTCCAGGGTCATTTTTTATGCCGTTTTGCGTTTCTGAAAAGAATGATGAGTTCGTGTCCCACCACCTCCAGCTCGCTGATGATTCTTTTGGCCTTGTTGCCGAAAATATTGTAACCCACCACGGAGGGGATGGCCACGCAGAGTCCGAGCGCTGTGGCCCAGAGCGCGGCCGCCACTCCGCTGGAAACCACGTTGGGCCCTGCCGCGCCGGAAGCCGCCAGGCCTTCAAAGGCCTCAATGACTCCGATGACCGTGCCCAGCAGCCCGACGAACGGGGCGATGGTGGCCATGGTTCCGAAAGCGGAAAGACCTTTGGAAAGCCGCTCTTTCTGCTTCATTTTCACAAGGCTGAAAATTTCCCTGAGTTCGTTTTCAGGCAGGTCCTGGTTGGAGATGGCGGTGCCCAGCAGGATGCGCAAGGGCGGGTCAGAGGCCCTTTGATTGCCCAGATCCGCAAGCATCTTGGTATCGTTGTTAGTGACGGCCAGGTGCACTTCGCTTAAGAGTTTCGTGGAATTGACGGTCATTTTTTTGAAGAACATGAACCGCACGATGGCCAGGGCCACCAGATAGACGGACATGGCGGCCAAAATGACCGCAATGCCCAATCCGTACCAGCTTTGCAGACTTTGCATGATTCCATATGAGCTCATAATGATATCCTCCTCAATTCTAGGGAAGCGGGTTCAAGCTGCTGGACAAAAACTCGATGCGCTTCTTGGCCGCGTTCACCCATTCCGCTTTTCCCCCGCTGACGCTGATTTTTTCATAGATCGCCAGGGCTTGTGCGATCTTCTTGTTGGTCTCATAAATAAAGGCCAGCTGTGCCAGGCCGGAGAGGCGGGCGTCGTTGGCCACGGGCTCCATGCTGATGAGCTTTTCATAGGCATCCGCCGCGGCGGATTTTTTGCCCGCGGCCTGATAACATTCCGCCATCAGGTTGACGGCCACCATCTCTTTTTCCTTGGTTCCGGCGTTCTTCAGCAATTCTCCAAAACATTCCGCCGCTTCCTTGTTTTTTTTCGCCTTTTTAAGGAAAAGCCCCGCGCTCATCCAGGCCTCGCGCGCCTGCTCCGGATCCTTGGCCGCTTTGGCGAACCTGGCATAGGCCCGGCCGGCGTTTTCCGTTTGTCCAAGGTTTTCGTAACAGACTGCGATGTTGAAGAGCAGATTGGCCTTCAATTCCGGCGAGAGCTTGCGGTCCACGGCAAACTGGAACGATTCCAGGGCTTCCTGATATTTTTCCCTGGCGAAGAAAAGGCTTCCCAGGCGGAAAGCGGCGCTCACAGCGCCCGGCCTTGAAGAAAAGTTCTTGATCATGTTGCGATATTGGATGACGGCTTTCTCGGCAAGGCCGGCGTTCTCATAGGCCTGGCCCAGGGCATATTCCGCTTCGGGAACGAGCGGATCATTGGGATAATCGCGGATGAACTGCTCCATTTCGGAGGCGGCCAGGTTCCATTTTTTCTGCTCCATGGCCATGTCGCCCAGCTTGTAGCGGGCGCTGGGCGCAAAGGGGCTTTGGGGAAATTTTGAGAGGAACTGGGCGATCTTATCCGGGTCTCCGTGCGCGCCGCGGCGGTAGTAAATCATTTCCAGCTGTTTATTGGCGTCCAGGGCATTTTCAGACCCCGGAAATTTTTCAATGAAGCCGGGATAGATCTTGATGGCTGTTTCGTCGTCTTTGCCGTTGAAATAAGACTGCAGTTCCTGCCAGAATGCCGTTTCAGTGTATTTGGAATTGGGCCAGCGCTCCCTGAAGTTGCGGAAGGATTTGGCCGCTTCCGAAAATTTTCCGGCTTTGAAGTATAGCGAGCCGATGTGCAGGTGCGCCTCCAGAGCCAACGGGTGGTCAGGATATTTTTTGATGCATGCCGTCCATTCTTCGATGGCGGACCCGAAAACGCCCTTTTGGTGAAATGAAAGGCCGATGAGAAACTTCGCTTGCGGCGCCCGGGCATGGGCCGGGTTTTTGGCGGCAAAATCCGCCAGGCGGGCGAGAGCTTTGTCAAAATCTTTCTGGTTGAAATAGCTCACGGCCGCGAGAAACTTGGCGTGGGTGCGGATTTCGGCGTCAGCCAGCTTGTGCTCCGCGAGCGTCTCCGCTTTTTCCCTGGCCTTGTCATACTCTTGGGTTTCAAGCAGGCTCCAGGCCAGGTGCAGCTGCGCGCTGGCAAAGAGCGGGTGATCGGTGAAATTGACGGATATTTTTTCAAAATAAGGGACCGCGTCCTTAAAACGGTCCAAATCAAAATAGGCTTTGCCGATCAGAAAATAGGACTGGGCCCTCCAGTAAACGCTGGCTGAGGAGTATGAACCTTCCAAAATTTTCAGGCAGGCGTTTGAGGCCGTGATCAGGCGGTCCAGGAGGCCGGCCTTGTTGTAAGACACCGCCATCAGGGCCAGAGAGGCTTCCGAAATGGCGCTGTAGGGATACTTGATCAGGCCGGACTCAAACTGCCTGCCGGCGTCATCCCACTTTTCCAGTTCATAGAGCCGCACGCCGCGCAGGAACTGCCCGAAAGCCATGGGCTGGCTCGCGGGATATTTTTCTTCAAGCAATTTCAGGGTTTCATCCTGCGCCTGAAAATTTTTGAGCTGCCGTTCGCACCAGGCTTTGCGCAGAAGGGCCGCGGCGCAAAGGTCCGGAAAGTCTCCCGGGGCGGCCACTTTGGCAAACAAGCTCGCTGCTGCGCTATTGTTGTCCTGCAACATGAGGGCAGAGGCTTTCACAAAGAGCGCGTAGACATCCGTTCCTTTGGGCGGGGACGACTGCAAGACCCTGTCCGCTGTCCGGACCGCCTCGACATATTTTCCCGTGAAAAGGAGACATGTGGCCTGCCGCAAAGTGGCGTAAAGCGCCAGGCTGCTGGAAGGAAACTGGCGCACAAAATTTCCGAATTCCGCCGCGGCCAGGTTGTAATTCATCTTCTGGAGAAATCCTTCGGCTTTCAGATAGGATGCGGACTCCAGATACACGCCCTGCTTGGTGAATTCAAAATTTTGCAGGGAGGCCACGGCGGTGTCGTAAAGTTTGAGAGAAAAAAGCGATAGCGCCCTGAAATAGGCTCCTTTGCTGGAAACAACGCCTTCCAAAATCTGTGCGCAGCGGTCATATTCCTTAATATGGTAGAGGGTCACGCCGTAATTTTCCTTCACCCGCTCCATCGCGGCAAAGTTGGAATAGCCGCCGGTGAGGGATCTCCACATTTCGTCCGCCCGGCCCCATTCGCCCCCGCGCATATAAAGGAGAGCCAGAAACTCCATGGCGTTGGGTTTCAGGGAGGACGTCGGGTGGTCGCGGATCACCTTTTCCCAGGCGGACTGCGCGGAATTGTAGGCTTTGAGATTGTAATAACATTCCCCCAGGCGGAAATTGGCGCTGTCCGACAATTCGTGGCCGGGAAAGTTTTGAAGGAATTTTTCAAACAGGGCGGCGGACTGCTGGAATTTCTCGGCCGTGAATTCCCGCTCCGCCAGCAGATAATGCGCGTTGACCGACTTGGGATAACTGGGATAGAGTTTGATGAACTTGTTGGCCAGCCCCAGAGTTTCCTGGGAATTCAAATTCACTCTCGCCTGGGAGCTCAGCTCAGACCAGAGTTTTTCTTCCGGAGTTTGAACGGAAGGAGGCGGCGCTGTCTTGGCGGCCGAAGCCGAAAGAAGCGCCATGCCCAGAATAAGCAGCCTTGCGGTTTTGCTCATATCTTTTGACAGTCTAGTAGAAGTCAGCCGTCCATTCAAGGCCTAACCTCCAAATTTCAGGATCCGACAGATTTGCGTTCAAACTGGTGCGGGTATAAAAGAGATTGAGCATTTTGTTCTTCCCCGCCTGGCGCCCCACGCGAACATGCGCGGTGTGAAGCACGTCCTCCTCCAAAAAATATTTGGGCTGGATCTCATATTGCAGGTTGGAGCGGAACTTTTTGTATTGGACGATGATTTTGGAGAGGGATTCCCAGCGCATTTTATTGACGGTGTTGTAATAAATTTGTGTGAGCTCCTGTCCGGCGGAAATCTGCACGCCCGGCCGCAGGATTTGGTAATTGATCCGGCCGCCATAAGAGCGCCGGAAAAGCAGGAGAGAGGACGTCCACTGGGAGGAGAGCGTGGACCCAAATCCCAAGGAATCCCGCCCGATATAGCGCGTATAATCGAAACTGCCGTCCCAACGCCTGCCAAAAAGCTTGGAGTTGAAGTGGGTGGCCGTGAATGAATAAGCATTTTGGCTGAACAACAGCGAGTTTCCCAGGAACGCGAAAGTGTTCTCGGTCTTCAAAATGCCGGGACGGTTGGATTCGCCTATGACTTCATGGCGGAATTCGCCGAACACTTTCCAAATGCGGTTGAAATCCCAATAGGGCGCGGCGCGGTAAATGGTTTTGTCCTGATAGCGCAATGGATTGCCGATGGATTTGTAGCGGGGGCCCACGCGCTCAAAACTGAAATCCACGCGCCGGGCGCGGCTTCCCACCACCGCGCGGGCTTTCACATCGTGGTCCACCGTCCAGGGCCGCAGCGCCGAGTCTTCGCGGTAATGGCTGAGCGCGAAGGTGAGAGAGGCCTGGAGCATGTCTTGCAGCATATAATTGACGTCTGTGAGGGTGGTGGAATGCTCCTGGGTGAGAAAATCAGAGATAAGGGACCTTTCTTCCCCCGCGCTGGCGGAAATGTCCAGGTCCGATCCCAGAAGCTCGGCCAGGAAATCGTCCACATGGTATTCCGATGAAATTTCCTTGGTTTCGTTTGAAAAATGATAATGTTCGATGTTGACGCCGAGTTTTTGAGTGGACGAAAAATCCCACCGGGCCTGCGCCGCACCCCCGGCCATGCGTTGGCGGAAGTCCACGGTCTGGCTGAACAAGGAAGAAGACATGAACATGGTGAAGTCATGCTGGCCGTAAAACATGCGGAAATCCATTTGAGGATTCTTGTCGCCGTCCCCATAATGGTCTGTGGAATGGCTCAGAATGGCCTGGTCCATGCTGTCAAACTGGTTGTTTAAGCCGCCGAATGTGACATATTCCCGCGCGCCCTTGACGTGAAGCAGAGGAAATCCCCACTCCACGGTGCCGTTGACCAGTTGGGATTCTTGCCCCAGCTTTTCAAAAAGCCCGCGGGTTTCCAGGGGCGCTTTGAACAGGCTGCCTGTTGCGCCCACGAGAGTTTCTCCGCTCACCCTGCCAAATCCCTTGGTGCCGGGATCGATGGGATCGTTGGTCAGAAAATCCCTCACAGATTCGTAGGCTTGGTCATGCTGGGCTGAATGCGTGGGCGCGGGTTCCTGGTAATAGACGGAGACCCGCTCGACGTCGACCTTGAATTTTTCGGGCTCATAACCCATGAGCTGGACATCGGCGGGCTCCAACTCTTTAAGCCGGCCATAGAAAGCGGAGACAATGAGTTTTTTGCTGGAGTTGTTCCAGGTGGCGTTCAAGCCGAAAACCTGCTCAATGGACGCCAGGCTGATGTGCGGTGAGCCGGACAAGAGAAGAACAGGGTCTTCCAGGATCCTGTAAGGGTCCTGCCTTTTATAAACCCGCTTCTCCCCCACGCGCAACTCGAGAATGGAAAAATCCGGAAGAACCAGATTGAACCGGTTGGTCTGAGCGGAATAAACGACAACCCCAAGTGCATCGGCAAGGGATTGTACATCTACCCAGAGCTTTTGGTTTACCATGCGGTGTTTCACGGGGATCTCACGGAACTCCCCTCCCCTCCTGGCATACTCGGATGACGCGGGGCTCAAAACCTTTCTCTGAAGGTGATAAACAAAATCCTGGCGGAAGAGAGTTTTAAGGGAAGCCAGGGAAACATAAGCAATCCCATTTAAAACCAGAGGACTGTCCTTGAGGGAGCGTTTTTTTAAGGTGCCTTTTTCCCTGGATAGGTATGTGGAATCATACAGGTTGAGGGTGACATTGAATTTGGGGAATTTGAAAGCCACGCCGGAGGCTACAGTTGTGGCTTTGGCTCCAAGGCCCTCGGCAACCTTGACGGCATCTACATACAGGTTGCCGTTCTTTTCAGCCGCCGGGATGGAAAAAGTGTCGGATGAAACCACAAGGTCGATTGTCATCTGAGCATCGGCCTTGTGGTTGAGCAGCAAGCTCCACGCTAGCAGAATGAATGCGCGCTTTTTCAGCTTGATTCAGATTATATCTATCTGTAATGGCCGCGTCTATGGCCGTGCTTGGCTTGTTTTTGGTATCTGGATTGATCTTTGCGGACTTCGCAGCGTTCTTTTTCCTTGCGGACTTCTTCCTTGCGCACTTCAATCTGTTTGCATTCCTCGCGGCGCACTTCTTCTTTTCTGCAATCCACAGTGTGGCCGGTGTGGCATTTTCTGCCAATCAACCCACGGTTAGCCTGTCCCTTATAGTTGCGGAGATCGCACTGGAGCTCCACAGCCTTCTCGCGAAGCCTGAACACCAAATCCCGGCCTTTCATGCCCTGGGCTTTGAGCTGACAGGCATAGGCCTGAAGCTGTTCTCTGCAATTGGGGCCTGTGACTACGGGGCCGCCGTCATCGCCCGGAGGCAGGTTGGGGTCTTCAACCGGGGGATCCGTGGGAGTGGGATCTATTTCAGGCGGATCAGTAGGGTCAGTGGGATCCGTTGTGGGATCCGTTGTAGGAGGCTCTGTGGGGTCCGTCACGGGCGGCACATTGCTTGTGCAGCCGGCCGAGATCAGGGAGCTCTCCTTTTGAGCCTGAAGCATGCTGAGCTGGATCTCATAGCTCTGGCGGATGGCCGCCATTTCAGCGGGGTCCGTGGTCATGCTCAGGGCCAGATTGGTGTCGTTCGACAACTGGGTCATGAGCCGGTTATAGCTGTCGGTCAGATCCGAGCAGATGTCGGCATAGACAAAAGTCGCGAGGGAGAGCGTGCTGATCACCGTCAAGAATATTTTTTTCATTTTACTTACCTCCCGTTTCATTACTATAAGTGTAACCTTTGCACGTTGAAATTTCGTTACAGATTTGTAAAGAAACTGTAAATCTTTTCACAATTGAAGTATGCCCCCGAAATCCAGTCAATACAAGCTTGTGTTTACATCTATTTACATCTGCAATAAAATGTAAATAATAAAGCCAGGCGATCAGGCCTGGCTGTAAAATAATGGGGAATTTAGGCTATTCTATGGGATTTTTAGTATCTGGGAAGGGATGGATCTATTTCATTGGCCCAGGCGTCTATGCCGCCGGCCACGTTCTTAACCTTCTTAAATCCGTATTCTTTAAGTATTTTAACTGCCTTTGCGCTGCGCCCGCCCATTTTGCAATGGACATAGATTTCGTCTGCCGTATCCAGCTCATTGACCCGTTCCCGGAGGTTTGCTAAAGGAATGAGCTTGGCCTGGGGTAGATGGACAATTTGCCATTCTTCCTGTTCCCGTACATCCAAAACAAACACCTTGTCCTTTTTGGAGTCCAAAACCTTCTTAAATTCCTTGACAGTGACCTCTTCAATATGTCCGTTTTCAGGGGCGGCTTCCTGCCCGCGTCCAATGCCGCAAAAGAGGTCATAATCTATCAGTTCCTTAATAGAGGGGTTCTTGCCGCAAACGGGGCAGTCCGGGTCCTTTTGAAGCTTGACTTCCCGGAAGCGCATTTCCATGGCATTGAAAAGGAGCAGGCGGCCGATAAGAGGTTCTCCGCGGCCCATAGCAATCTTGATGGCTTCCGTAGCTTGCATGACGCCTATGATGCCGGGCAATATTCCCAGAACGCCGCCTTCGGCGCAAGAGGGAACCATGCCGGGCGGGGGCGGCTCAGGATAAAGGCAGCGGTAGCAGGGGCCTTCGGGAGTTTTGAAAACCGTGCATTGGCCGTCAAAGCGGAAGATGCTTCCGTAAATAAGGGGTTTTTTAAGGAAAACGCAGGCATCGTTGACGAGATACCTTGTCTGGAAATTGTCCGTGCCGTCGACAATGATGTCATATTCCTTGAAGATGTCCATGATGTTGTCCCGGGTCAAGCGGATTTGGTAGGTATTCACCTTTACTTCGGGGTTGATGGAGTTGATGCGGGCCTTGGCGGATTCCACCTTTGGGCGTCCAATATCAGCGGTGGAGTGGATGATCTGTCTCTGCAAGTTGGACTGGTCCACCATGTCAAAATCGACGATTCCGAGAGTGCCCACTCCGGCCGCGCCCAGATAGAGCCCAAGCGGCGAGCCCAGACCGCCCGCGCCTATGAGCAGCATCTTGGTGTTGAGGAGTTTTTCCTGCCCGTCCACGCCCACTTCGGGCATGATCAGGTGGCGGGAATATCTCTGTATTTGTTCGTTGCTTAGCGCCATAAATCGAGGTCCTTCAGCTCTTTTAGATGATCGATCATGTAGTTTAGATTCAGCTTTTCCAGATCTTCGCGGCTCCGGTAACCATATGTGACCGCGCAGGTTTTGACTCCGGCCCGCCTGCCCGCTTCCATGTCCGGGAGCCCATCGCCAACCATCAGGGCGGATGAAGCTGGAACAGCCATGTCTGAAAGAGCTTTTAAAACAGGTTCCGGATCCGGCTTTTTTTTGGGAGTGGATTCTCCCCCCACCACGGTCTTGAAATATTTGTCGATTTCAAAATACCTTAAAATTTTTTCGGTCATGGCCAGAGGCTTGTTGGTGACCAGCCCCAAGGGCAGGCGTTTGAAATGCTCCAAAGTTTCCTTTACGCCGGGATAGAGGGTGGTTTTAACCGTGCAGCGGTCCAGATATTGAGGATGAAAAATTTCTATGGCATGGGCCAGATATTTTTCGTCTTTATTCCCGGTAGCTCTTTCTAAAAGCGTTTTCATGCCGTCGCCGATGTAACCCATCACTTCTTTTGCAGGTTTTTCGGGCAGGCCCAGCCGGGAGAGGGTAAAATTCACCGAGGCGGCGATGTCCGCCGCGGAATCCACCAGAGTCCCGTCCATGTCAAAGATCAGCCCCTGCAGATTTGTCACTTTTACTCATTATACAAAATTCACAAAAAAGAATCGGGACCCTCGAAGGGACGAGAGTCCCGATTCCTTGCGAAAGGCTGCGGCTTATTGCTGGATGATGTAGGTGATGTGCGCTTCGGTTCCCTGCGTTGACAAATTGCTGGGAGTTTTCGCTCCGGCAATCACCAGGGCGTCGCCTCGCTGCTGCACCTTGGAGGAATTGACGTATCCCATGCCCGCAACGGCGGCATAGACCGCCCGAGCTTCCCGTCCCACCAAAGTGATTTCGTTGCCCGTGTCCGCCAGCTTGAAGAGGATGGAAAGCCGCAGGTTTTGGATTCCCGTCCAGGGGTCCGCGTCGGCGGTCATGGCCACGGTGACGGGGTGGGCGGCAAACCGGATGCGGATCTGGTTGACGGCGCTGGCGGCCGTCGGGGACAGGATCATGAGCTGGTCGTTGGGGATGCCCATGTCCTCCGCCAGGGCATGAATCCTGTTGGCGTCTTTGTTCCAGACGATCGCGTAGATGGGCTTTTCTCCCTGTGGGGCGCTCCGCTCCGTTGCCTGCACGGTTCCCTTGATCAGGTTGCTCAGGGCTGTGGACGGGGCATCGCCTTCGACCAGGCCGTTTAAGTCAAACACCATGATGCTGGCCGGCCCGGCAACCGCGGGCGGGACGACGGCTTCTCCCAGGGACATGGAAAGGCTTCCCTTCTCTTTCAGAGTTTCCGCCATGCGGATTCTTGCGAGAGCGGCCGCTTCGACATCCATGGGCAAGAAATCCCCCACGCCTCTGGCCACTTCCAGTTCCGAGGCGTAGAGAGTTTGCGCTCCGGAGAGATTCAGGCCGATGGCGGAGGCGTTGCCGCCGAAGTTCAAGAACGATCCGGAAACCGCCCCTGCGACAAAGCTAAAGCCGGCCAGCAGGGTCGACGCCGCCTTGAGCCTGAGCAGAGCCAAGACGGCCCGCAGGCCCGTGAAGCCGCCGTTGCGTGCGATGGAGAGGCCTTTGAAAGCAATTTCGCTCCCCGCCACGAACAAGACGGGCGTAACGACGATCAGGATAGTCTTTAGGATTTCCGGAATCGAAGCGTTCGTTCCGACGGTTCCCGCGATGGCGTCCAGAACGGACGAGATGAAAACAAAACCCGCGACGCTTGCGGCGATTCGAGTCGTTTGATTGAAGCTAAACAATCTCCGCATGACCGAGATTTGTCCGGAAGACGTCGCGATGATTGTCCTGGTGTTGATGAGACCTGCGTTCCGCAACTCCCTCACAAAATGCCTGATTTCATCCCGCTTTCCGCC
>Ga0155662_1018_pt2 | contig 11153 bp, 5 predicted proteins | sample RifCSPlowO2_01_FD_107319 | JGI IMG/M metagenome (GOLD analysis project Ga0155662, IMG submission 107319) | Elusimicrobia bacterium RIFCSPLOWO2_01_FULL_54_10
ATTTGCCCGCCATGGACGACGATGACCTGCGCCGCGGGCGGCCCACCAGCCACAAAGTTTTTGGAGAAGCCATCGCCATATTGGCCGGCGACGCCCTGCTCACCCATGCGTTCAAACTGGCGTCAAAAAATGGTAAAATACCCAGCTTCGCCATTCCAAAAGCCGTGGAAGCCATCGCGGTTGGAGCAGGCACCGAGGGCATGGTGGGCGGCCAGGTGATGGACATTGAAATGGAAGGCGGGAAATGGAAGAAAATCCATCCCAAGCGGCGCGGAGCGGTTTTGCGGACGATTCATGAGAATAAAACGGCCGCGCTGATCACAGCAAGCTTGCTTTCCGGCGCGCTCCTGGCTCAAGCCAGGGCAAGACAGCTCAAAAGTTTGAAAGAATACGGCACAGCGCTGGGCCTGGCGTTCCAGGTGGCCGACGACATTTTAGATGTGACCGCTGATAAAAAACTGCTCGGCAAGAAGGGCTCGGACGCGGCAAACAAGAAGCTCACTTACGCGTCCTTGTACGGCCTGGAAAAAGCGCGACGGATGGCCCGGGAGTTGTCAGATAGAGCAAAGCGTTCGCTCAAGATTTTTGGAAAAAGAGGCTGGGTATTGAACGACCTGGCCGATTATGTGGTTGAAAGAGCCTATTAATTTCACACAAGGAAAAAACAAGGACTATGTCTCTTCTTAAAATGATCAAGAACCCCCAGGACCTGAAAGCCATTCAAAAGGCGCTTTTGCCTCAGGTCTGCAAGGAAGTGCGGGAGCGGATTCTGGATGTGGTGTCCCGCAAGGGCGGCCATCTGGGAGCTTCCTTGGGCGCCACGGAAATCACCGTCGCCCTGCACTATGTTTTTGAATCCCCTAAAGACAAAATCGTCTGGGACACGGGCCACCAGACTTACGGTCACAAGATCTTAACCGGCCGGTCCGACAAACTCGAAACCATCCGCCAGTTCGGCGGCCTTTCCGGCTTTATCCTGCGCAAAGAATCCGAGCATGACACTTTCGGCGGCGGCCACGCCTCCACGGCCATTTCCGCCGCCTTGGGAATGGCAGCCGCCCGCGACGTGAAGGGTGAGAACAACAAAGTGGTTGCGGTCATTTCCGACGGCTGCATCACGGGCGGGGAATCTTACGAAGGCCTGCAGAACGCGGGCCATTTGGGGGCAGACCTTCTGGTGGTCCTGAATGACAACCAGATGTTCATCTCGCACCGCGTGGGCGCCATGGGCACATTTTTAGCCAAGATTTTAACTCTGGGCATCGTCACCAAGTGGGAAAAGCGGCTTGAAAAGTTCCTGGCCCGCGTGCATTTCTGGGGCGCGGGGCTTGTGCGGCTGGGCAAGCGCCTGAAAGTCCTCTTGTTCCCGGGCATCCTTTTTGAGGAAATGGGCTTTTCTTATTTCGGCCCCGTGGATGGCCACGACATCGGCCGCCTGGTGGAAGTTCTGGAAGCCATCAAAAAAGTCAAGGGCCCCGCCCTGTTGCACATCATCACCAAGAAAGGCAAAGGCTACGAACACGCTGAGAAAGACGTGTTCGGCTGGCACGCTCCGGGAAAATTTGACGTAAACACCGGGGAAATCCAAAAATCCGCCGGCAGCCCCACGCCCTTCACCAAGATTTTCGGACAAACCCTTGTGCGCCTGGCCAAAGAAGACAAACGCATTGTGGCCATCACGGCCGCCATGCCCGACGGCACCGGCACGGACCAAATGCGGGACGCCATCCCCGAGAGATATTTTGACGTGGGCCTGGCGGAACAGCACGCGGTCACCTTTGCGGGCGGGCTGGCCACGCAGGGCTTAAAACCCGTTGTGGCTGTCTATTCCACTTTCCTCCAGCGCGCGTTCGACCAGATGGAGAACGACATCGGCCTCCAAAACCTGCCCGTGGTCTTTGTTCTGGACCGAGCCGGCCTGGTGGGCGACGACGGCCCCACGCACCACGGGGTTTTTGATTTGGGCTACATCCGCCTCATCCCCAATTTCGTGCACATGGCGCCCAAAGACGAAAACGAGCTCCAGCACATGGTTTATACCGCCGTGAAATACGACAAAGGCCCCATCGCGTTGCGCTATCCGCGCGGAGCCAGCCTGGGCGTGGAAATGGACAAAGAGTTCAAGCTCATTCCCATCGGCAAAGGGGAAATCCTCAAGGAAAACCCCGCGGACCAGGCTTTTGTCCTCGCCATCGGCAGCATGGTTTATCCGGCCATGGAAGCGGCGCAGGCCCTGGAAAAAGAAGGCCTCCGCGTGGGCGTGGCCAACATGCGTTTTGTCAAACCCATCGATAAAGATCTTTTGAAGTCCCTCATCCAGCGCGGCATCCGCAAGTTTATCACCGTTGAGGAAAACCTCCTCGCCGGCGGTTTTGGGAGCGCCGTTATGGAAACCCTGGAAGGCGAGCAGGTGCAGATCACCCGCATCGGCATCGACGATCATTTCACCGAGCACGGCACGCAGCCCATCCTCCGGGACATTGAAGGCCTTTCGCCCGAAAAGATTGCGGAAAAAATCCGCACTCTGCTGCCCAAGCGGACCCAGCAGACGGCCGCGATTGCCTAAACCGCCCAAAAAATCCCGCCTAGACCAGCTCCTCTTAGATAAGCAACTCGCATCAAGCCTTAAAGAAGCGCAAGCGTTCATTTTGTCCGGGCGCGTGAGAATTCCCGGGATATCCGCACAACTCAAGCCGGGGACCTTCTTTAATACTGATTTGAAAATTGCCCTGACGTAGGCCCAAAAATATGTCTCGCGAGGCGGGGACAAGCTGGAAGCGGCCCTTGACTTTTGGGGCATTTCCGTCAAAGATTGCGTTTGCCTGGACATCGGAAGTTCCACCGGCGGATTCACAGACTGTCTGCTGCAAAAAGGGGCTAAAACAGTTTACGCGGTGGATGTGGGCACGGGCCAGGCGGACCCTAAAATAAGGAATCATCCGCGCGTGCGGCTCTTTGAAAAAACCCACATTTTGGAATGGGTTCCGGATTTTAAGGAAGAGCGACCCGTTTTGACAGTCATGGACGTTTCATTTATTTCGCTCAAAAAAGTGCTGCCCAAAATCATGGTATTTAAGACGAAAATGATTCTGGCTCTCGTAAAACCCCAGTTTGAAGCTCCAGCAAGGGATTTGAGGCATGGAATCATTAAAGACGGAGCAGCACGGGAGATGGCGGTGGGAGACATTGTCCAATTTGCGGCGGCGTCCGGGTTTTCCGTGCAAGGACGCCTGCCCTGCCCTGTTCTGGGAGCAAAAGGGAACCAGGAAGAATGGCTCAATCTTTCAGTTTAAGGAGACCCCATGATCACATCACCTACTTATTCACGAAGTGAATTATCAATGATATGCCCGCTTTGCAGGCAAAGTAGGTGATGTGATGATCATTAAAATTCCCAAAGGACTGTTCAAGGGTTTCAAGGTGAAAGTTCAGGAAAAGTCCTCATCCCAGCCGTCTCCGTCAAGCCCGGCAAAACCGCCATCGGCATCCGCGCCGGAGCCTCTCAACCTGGAAAAAGAGCTTGCCCGCAAACCGTCTCCGGCTCTCATTAGTTCGCTCGACGATGCGGATCCCTTTGTGCGGTCGGTTTCATCCGAAGTTCTGGGGAGAATGAAAGACCGGGATGCCGTCAAGCCTTTAATACGCCTCCTTAAAGACACCTCAAAATATGTCCGTGAAAAAGCTGCGGTTTCCCTGGGCTACATCGGGGACAAAGCCGCCGTCCCTGCCCTCATCGAAGCCTTGAACGATGATGCGGAAGATGTCCGCATCACCGTGGCGGGAGTCTTGGGATACCTGAGGGACAGGGAAGCCGTGCCTGCTCTGATCCATTCTCTTTCCGACACGAGCCCCGTGGCCCGCATGAAAGCGGCCATTTCCCTGGGGGTCATCGGTGACGACGAGGCTGTCACAGCGCTTTATCAGGCCGCCAAAGACGAAAACGAGATGGTGAGAAAATACGCTTGCGAGGCGCTCGGCAACATCGGCAAGCCCGCGGTTTCCGCCCTCCTTTTGTGCCTCAAGGATGAGCGCATTCGCGCTCATGCCGCCCAATCCCTCGTAAAAATCAAATAATTCCGATGTGACAAAAGTCACATTTCTTTGTGACAAAAGGCACATCAATAATCCCTTGACAGAGTTTTGAATCCATGTTATATCTGGATTACTAAAAAGAATGAAATCCAAACCGCAACTTAAACGCACCGGGTTTTTACTCGTTCTGGGCTTGTTTTTAAGCCCAGGTTTTTTTGCGTCTCCCGCCTCCGCCGCCGTCAACGATAACATTGTGAACGCGGTTGATCTCCGGGATCAAAACACGGTCAGCTATTCGACGGTCACTCCAAATTTTGTCGTTTCCACCGCCGCTTTCCCCACAACCACCGCCAACCAGGCTCTAGAAAGCGGAGAGGATGGAGGCTGCCGCACCGTTTCCAGGTCCGTGTGGTACAAATACGTTTCGACCACGGCCATGATCCTCAATATGGACACCATCGGATCTGATTACGACACGGTTCTTGGCGTTTGGAAGGCGACTTCCACCATGGTCGCGCTGATGTCGGGGCTTTCGCAACAGGTGGCTTGCGACGATGACTCGGCGGGGAACGTCAAATCAAAGATTACGAACGTTTCTTTGAGTAGAAACACAACCTATTTCTTCCAGCTTTCCGCGTACAGTTCCGGCGGCTCGGGCGGCACTCTGGTTTTCACCGCCACCTTCACACCCACCACTGAGGACCTGGCTCCGCCGTCAGCGTCCATCCAGCAGCCCGGCCCCAACATCCCCACCCTGACCAATCTGCCTTATATATTAGGAAACGTCTCGGACAATGTGGGAGTCAGCCGCGTTTCCGTCAAAATGAGTTCCGGGGGCGCCGAAGGCTTGGGGCCCACAAGTTCGCATTTTGATTTTTATCTCTGGTCCTGGGTGATGAACTGTTCCACCTGCTCCGGTGACGCCTATCTTTACAGCGGGGTCAATTCTTCCACCACCACATGGGACAAGTATCTGCCCACACTGGTTGACGGATCGTCCTACTTTATCCGGGTGACCGCATATGATTCTTCGGGCAACAGCACCGCATTTGACCAGATCAACTCCACCTTCATTTTTTCCTCGCCCAATGTGCCCAACGACAGCTATCTAAACCCCAAGATCATCAAATCGACAGATGTCCCTTATGTGGACATTTCCACCACCACTTCTGCCACCTATTCCACTCAGATCAGCCCTTCCTGCAGCTACGGGGCGGCGAACAGGGATGTCTGGTACAAATACATTTCCACCTCCACAAGCGGGCTGGAAGTCCGCACCTTGGGGTCCAACCACAACACAATTCTGGCCGTCTGGAGAAGCACGGGCGAAACTCCGGGCGCCAATCCCCCGTACGCCATTCCTGTGAGCACCGCAGGAGATTTGGCCTGCAGCCATCCCTATACCTCCGACGCGTACGCTTCAATCCAGCTGCAGAACACCGTGACCTATTTCTTCCAGGTGATGTCGGACTACGGCAACGGCGGCCAGCTTAAATTCAATCTGTCGCTTCAGGATACGGATGCCACTCCCCCCAGTCCCGTCACCACCCTGAGTGCAACGGGCGACGTCAATCCGGGTTCGGTCAAGCTTCAATGGACCGCAGTCGGAGATGACGGCGGTGTTGGACGGGCAAGTTCTTATGACATTCGCTTTGCGACCATTGCGATAAGCAACCTGTTCACTTCTTTCAGCAGCATGACGCCGATTACAAGCTCTCCCACATTTGTGTCGAACCCCACCCCCTCCACAGCGGCGGCTGTTCAGACGCAGTATTTATACGGACTTCCTTACAAAACAACGGTTTATTTCCTTATCAGGACATATGATGAGTCCTTCAACTCCAGTCTCTCCAACGCCGCCACGGCTTTTGTCCCGGGAACTCTGGATGCGGCCGCGAACCTTTCCCTTTCGCTGGCGACCTCCGTTGTTTCCGTGCCTTATTCCGACGAAAAATTGGTTACCTCGGGAGCCGGGGCTGACTGGCCGCCTCCCTGCGGACCCTATATCTACGGCACCGACAGAAACTATTGGTTCAAATACATCTCCGCTGCGACCACCAACTATGTGGCCAATACGTTCAATTCCAATTTTGACACCGTGTTGACCGTTTACAGCAGCACGGGATCCATCAATCCGGCAAATGTCCCTATTCCAAGCTCAGGCACAAGCCTGGGCTGCAGCAATAATGAGCTCGGCACTCAACAGTCCCGAGTCAATTTCAGCGCCATCCAGGGCACAACATACTATTTCCAAGTCATGAAGCAGGCTGGGGTGAACGGGACCCTTCGCTTCCAGTTGGGCGCAGCGGATTCGATCAAGCCCGGATCCATCACCTCCCTGGTTGCTCAGCCCGGGGCCCAGAACGGAGAAGTGAACCTGTCCTGGATCGAGCCAGCCGACGATGGCTATGCAGGAAGCCCCGTCTCGGGGTACCTCGTTCGCTACTCCTCGGCTTCTTCCATCAGTTCCACCAATTTTGATTCTACAGGTACGGTTTTTAATGTAGAAGCCTTTCCGCTCTACCAGAATTCACCTGTGGCCGTGCTTCCCGGAGCCATTGTTAATTATGTCGTCAGAAATCTTACACAAGGTTCGACTTATTGGTTTTCAGTCCGATCCATGGACACATCCGGCAACGTGTCCAATCCCTCCAACAGCCCCTTTGCGCGTTCCATGGCGCCCACGGCCCAGCCCGGGGACGGCGAAGGTTCAATCCAAATCCGGGACGCTGGCGGAAGCAATATCCTCACCTCCGTCCCCATCAGTTCTAACATTCCAACCATCAACATGAGGTTCACGGTTGGGGCTTCATCGATGGCTTTCGGCGGCAGAATTTCCATCCGTTTTCCTGAATATTGGACTCCGCCGTGCTTTGGGTGCGGCCCTAATCCGGGATTGGTGACGGTCAGCACGATCACGGCATCCATTCCCGTGAGCCAACTCTCCGTGGAGCAGGACTATTCGGACTATACGGGCCGCACGGTCATGGTCAAAGTGTCCAGCACCATTTTGAACGCCGGCGACATCATCAACATTGCCTATTCGAACGTCAATACCCAATACAACAAACAGAATAATGTACAGTTCGTGACCAAAACCCGGGGATCCAATTCCGGAACATTTCAGGCCATCGCCTCCCAGCCGTCCATCAATGTGGTTGGAGGCTCCCCCATCGGAGCAGGCTTCACAGAGACGAATTTCATCACTCTGGGCGCTGACCAAATCTCACCTCCGCTCTTGGTGGAACCCAAAGACCAGACCTGGCAGGGGACAACGGCAGACCGGAACATGTATTTGAGGGTTTTTACTTTGAAATGGGACTCCACAACCTATACCATGCAATACGACACGAGCGCCCAAATTTCAAAGGATGCTTTTCAGAATATCGAGCAATCAACTTTTTCATTCTCAACGGCAGCGTTCCAGGCGGCCTCATGGAATTATTCATTGTCCAATGTGAATCGCCCAACCTACTATAATCTCATTATTCCTGCCGGAGCGGCAAGCGTACCAATTTATTACCGCACCTCGACACGGGGAGAGACGGTGCTTTGGATTGAGTATAACGGTGATTTTGCATTTGGCGCGTCCACAAGCACTTTCTCCAGGTGGATGAAAATTCTGCCCAATGCTGTGGGCTTCAGCGGTTTAACAGTAAGCCCCGCAACGATTTCCCCGGACAATGACGGCGCCGCTGATTTTGCCAACATCAATTTTACCCCAACCAATTCAGACATGCAGTGGCGCGTGAGGATAGGCACGGACCCTGTGCTTTCCAATCTTACGACCTCAATATCATCCTGGCCAATAAACGTATTCTTGGATTGGTGGGGGTATGGCCAGCCGCCGGGAATCACCTGGTACGGCACTGATTTCTCCGGACGCCCGCTTTCCAGCGGAACCTACATCGTCAGGCTTGAGGACTCCGCGGGAACGGTGGTTTCTTCCACAACTCTCACGATCCAGTCGGCATTTCTGGATGTTTATGTGGAAAAGAGCGGCGGAGGCCCCGCTGTAGTAGGCGCGGATGTCACGGTCAACGGCCAGAGCGGCGGCGGCTACATTTATCGGACAGGCCGCACGGGCGCCAACGGCATTGCGCGAATTTGGGGATTGAAAGCTGGCAATATAGTGACGGCCAACGCAAATTATTATGATTTTGCCTCCGCAAAAAGTTTTTACGGAAGCCACATCGGCCAACCCATCTTTTCCACAGGCACATCCTGCACCGTGACCTTTTCCGAGCCCGCCCGCATCCGGGTTCACGCCAGCCTTCCCCTGGGGTCGGAAAGCACCTATGACCAATGGGGCGGCGTGAATGTGACGGACAATTCCAGCGGCTTTTCCGCGGGGTTTGGCTCGCTCCGCATCCCCAACAACAGCCTCGAATCCGACGACGGCTGGAACTACACGGGTTTCCCCAGCTCCTGGACAACTCTTAACGTGACGGCCGCTGGCGGCGGGACAAGCTTTAAAATCAGGGTGGACGCTTATGGATTCACTCCCGTGGAATTCAATGCCACCGTTGCGGGCGGCTCCACGGCTGATTTTGTCGTGAATCTCGTTAAAAAGCCCAGAATTTACGGCATGATCGTGCTCCCGTCAACGAATTCAATTTCCTCCTACGGCACCTGGGTGTCCGTGGAAGGCAGAAAATCCACCCAAACCTTCCCCACGGCCTGGGGCGGAGCATGGTTTCCTGCGCCTCAGGCGGGCATCACTCCCAAAGGGACAGGGTACTTCACCCTGGATGTGGACCTGGCCTCCACCTATTTGATCAAAGCCCGGGCGCAGGGCATCGGCACCATTCAAACATCCGTTCTTGTGGGCACCAACAGCGTGGGTTCCCTTCAGGTGGACGATACCAACACAGTGGAAGGCGGCAACAAGGTGGTGGGCGGCGTGACTCTGGCTTTCAGCACCACGGTTCCTCCGGGCATCACGGGAAACATCACCGTGGATGGAGATACTATGGACAAGAGCAATCCCATGACGCTTTATCTCAACGCATTTAGCCCCACAAACTACTCGTATGCTTTCATCCAGAGCACGGTGGCGACGCACGGTTCCACATCTACGGTTCGATATGAGATCAAGGGGGTGGAAGACGGCGAATACCAAATGTTTACTTACCTGGAAGGGTTTGAACTCTCTACCGGCAGCCGGAGAAATGTCACCGTGGTCAACGGTCGCGGGGACCTGAGCATCACCCTGAAAAAATTCTCCGGCTCCGCCAAAGTGTTTTTCTCCACCGGCTCGAATCTGGCCAGTTCATTCGACAAGATTTCCTTGCGGGTGGGTGGAACCGGCGTCAGCTTTTCAACGGACAGTGCGACTCAGGGATACCCGTCATATAAATATTATTTATCCAGCGGAGAGGTCACCATTCCCAACCTTGGAACTGGTTTCTATGACTTTTCAGCTGCTTACAAGAACCGGTATTTGACAAAAAAGATGAACATCTTGAACGGGCAAAATGTGAGCATGCACTTTGATTTTACCCAAGATGTCTTCACCGTCACCGGCACCGTCAAGGTTCAGGCGTTCACTTATGGAGTCACGCAGGCTTTCCAGTCCGGCATCCGTATCAATACCGTGGGCGACCTGGTGGACAGGAGCAAGATTGGCTTTGAACAGATTTATGTGGGATCAGGCAACATCAATGTCCCGATTGTGCGCATTGAAGCCCATCCCAAAGATCGCGGTAATTTCGGCCAGGGCATATCCAACTTTGTGAGCGTAGGCAGTTCGGGCAATGTGGGGAATGCCGGAGGATTCAGCGGATCGCAATTTAATTCGGGCCAGGTGCGCTTTGGTATCGTTGATTCATCCGGCAACTGGACGATTGACAACCTGCTTCCGGGCGTCTATGTCTTGAGGCATCCCGTGGATTTGGACCGGGGGGCCTCATATTACACCTCTACCGTGGGCGGAAGTTTTGAGACGAACGCCTCCGATGTTGCCAATGAGCAGAAAACGGTTTTGATATCTACCATGGGTGTGATCACGGTCATCGAACCTCAGGGCGGAAATCTGGAGTTTACTTATGAAGGCGGGTCCCAGGTGAGCGGGCAAATTTTGCTTCCGTCCAATGTCGCCTCGGATACCCGGTTCATGACCCTGGTCGTTTTGAACAACCGCAAGGAAATCGTGAGCTGGCAGTCCATCTATTTGAATGGAAACTCCGCAAACTATAACCTAACGAACTTGGGAGACGGGGATTATACCCTGATATTAAACGACGAGAAAAAAGGGAATGAAAGCAATCCCGATTCCTTCGTTCAAAACACCACCCCCGGTCAGGCCGCCTTTAATTATGAAAAATATGTCGCCCGGCCATTGGGAGTTTCCATCAAGGGCTCCAACCTCACGGGCCAGAACATCCAGCTTGAGCGCGCCGGGTTCATCGAAGGCAAAATCGCCGTTGTGCGCATCTCCAGCAGCGGCGTGAAATCCACGGAACTGATCACGGACAACAACAAGAGCCTTTTGCCGTCCAATTTTCAGGTGTTTGCCTTCCAGGATTCCATCAACCGGGAAGCCAAAACTCCCGATTCGCAATGCCAGGGTAACAACTGTTCTCTCGTGATCGATTCCACCAAAGGAACTTTCAGAATTTCCCGGTTGTTCCCAAATATAGATACCAACCTTTTCCTTGGCGCTTCGGACACCAATAACGGCGGCGTCCAGAACGAACTGGGCCAGGGCAAGCTTAGCGTGGCTTCAGTCGAAAAGACGGGGTATACGGTGAGCCCCGGCCAGGTCCTGGATGTCGGAACCATTGAACTCCAGCAGGGTTTGACGATAACGGGTTCGGTGCAGGGGTTGACCGTGTTGGGAGCAACCATTCCCGTTGCCAATGTCCGAATCGAGACGAAGCCTGTTGGAATCCACCGGACCGGCCCCTCCACTTTTACCGATGAAAAGGGCAGTTTCACTATCTCCGGGTTAAATCCGGACACCCGCTACTACAATTTCATCTTCGCGGCCAGGGACGAGCGCGGGGACAATTCCGTTGATTTTGACGCGTTTTCGGGTCTCACGGGCATCGCGCTTCAGAAGGACTACGCCGAAAAGGTCAAGAGAAACGTGGATATCAGAAAATCTACGAATACGGTGG
>Ga0155662_1033_pt3 | contig 11139 bp, 5 predicted proteins | sample RifCSPlowO2_01_FD_107319 | JGI IMG/M metagenome (GOLD analysis project Ga0155662, IMG submission 107319) | Elusimicrobia bacterium RIFCSPLOWO2_01_FULL_54_10
GCCTCGCCACCGCGCTCAACCTCCAGCAAAATTTCACGGACACCTAAGTCATCCCGGGTTTCAAATGTGAAGGGAACCATTGCTTCCTGGCCCACCCATAGATCGTCCGATGGAGCCAAAATCTGGACTGAAGGGATCTCATCCTCTTTCACAGTGACGCTGTAAAGAATGGGTTCCGAAACCTTCATGCCTTCCTCGTCTTTCAAGTCGAACCAAAACTCCATGGGATTCAGAATTTTAAAGGACGCGCGGATTTTACGATTTCCGGAAATCTCAACCGGGCAGCGAAGTCCCTGGCGGGTGAGGATTTCCGCCGATTGCAGGTCTTTTGTGGCGCTTGCCGCAATCTCCACTTCCGTTCCCCGATAGGCATGGATTTGCGGCTCGGAATGGAAAGTAAAGGGCTTCTCTCCCGTGTGCGGAGGATATTTGAGAGTAATTGTAAAATCCGTCAGGCGGGGAACATCCACCGGCAGGAATGTGAAGCTTCGGCTCTCAAAGTTCTGCCAGGTCACCTTGCAATGAGTGGGCTCCACAATGGCGGCCAGTTCACAGGTGAACCGAAAAGGCCCTCCCTTTTCCTGAACTTGCGCCCAATCATTCTCGCCTTTCACCCACATGCGCGGCGGCTCAGCAGCTGAGGCCGCCAGAAGCTCCACCGTGACCGTAACGGGAGACCCCAAAGGCACCTTGCCCCCTTGGGGAGAAATGCTCATGTGCCTGGCCATTTCCCGGTCCAGGCCGTACATGAGCCGGGTCCAGCCGGCCTGAAAAAGATGGGGAGGGAATACCGCTGTAATGGCCAGAACGCCTGCGGACAGAAAAAAATGTTTAGCCCTGGAACGCAAGCCGTCCAAAGAAAACCATGCCTCCGGCTTTTCACGGCTGAGTGAATTTTCCGCATCGGCAATTGCCGCCAGAGCCAAGTCCTGCGAGATTCCTTCATTCAATTTGCCGATGGATAATTCATAGCCGCTTAAAACATCCCGGAAAATGATGGACTTGGACATGAGAAGGCGGCAAAGTTCCCTGAGAGCGGTCCTTTTTCGCAATTGACGGAACAGGAAGCCGGCTGCGCCGGCGGAGACTGCAACAAGACTTCCCAGAAGTGCCCATCGCAGAGCCTGAGAACCGCTGGATTGGACCAGGAGAAGCGCAAGAAGCAGCGCTCCTGAAAAAAGTGTGCCAAAGAGCAAGGCGGCTTCCAAAGCGGCCCTTATTAAAAATGCCTTGCGAAACTTTTCCAGGGACGGCAATTTATCGGCTGCGCCGTTGGGCATAGAGGGCCTGGGGAAGGAATTTTGCAGCCAGAGCGTGGTTGGGGTCGATTTTAAGCGCTTCGGTAAGATGCGTAACCACGCGGTTCCAATCGCGGTTCCAATAGAGCACGGAAAGATTATAGTGGGCCTGGGCAAGGGCCGGAAAAATCTCCAATGCGCGCAGATAGGCTCTTTCAGACTCTTCCCGCCTGCCGGTCTTCTCATAGGCCACGCCCATGCTGAGAAGGACCTGTGCCCATTCACCTTTGATACCCTCCGCCACTCCGGGCAGGGAATGGAATTCCCGGGTTTGCTGCAGGGTTTTGGAATATAGCCGCTCAGCAATCCCAAAATCCTTCAGAGCGCCTTCATAATCTTCTTTCATAAGGGATTGAAACCCCCGCCGATAATACGGACTGGGATTTTCAGAGTTGAGCGCAATGGAATGATCCCATTCTTCACGCGCAAAATGCCCTTTGCTGTAATCATCGATCAAATCTGCGCTGAAAAACTCATTTTGGTCTCCGTAATTCAAACGTCCCCTCTTGGCATAAAAATCTTTAAGAAAATCGGGAGCGACCGGGATTTTATCCCTGGAAAGAGCAGGGGCCAGGCGGCGCAACAGGCCAAAGGGGATTTGCACAAAGTCCGCATGAGACGGGACATCATGGTCCCAGCCTGAAAAAATGGGGCTGCCGGAATTCAGCTTTATGAAATCAGCATATTCACCACTGCTTCTGAGAGGACCGAGCTTGACCGAAATACCTTCCTGCACTTTGTTCTGGATGTACCAGGGGCTTCCCGCCAGTCCATGAGCCACCACGGACACATCGCGCCTCATCCCTTCGGCATACTGCAAAGCCCAGAAAATAAAAAGCTGAACGTCCTTTTTCATGATGAGGATGGAATCGGGCGGCAAGGTTTTCAGGACATTCTTGCCGTAATCATAGCCAAAATAATTTTGCCTCTTCGAAACCTGCGCCCAGGAAACCGAAAGACCCAGGAACGCAAGGGGGAAAATGACCGCCAGCGCCGCCTTCTTCCAAATCCCCTCAGAGATGCGGCGGAATCCCGCAAAAAGCCCATAAGCTATCCAGACATAGACAAAGGCCTTGGAAAGGTTGAAATGAGCCTCCAGTACGGCCAGAGCGTGAGGATTGGGAGGCATATTGGCCTTATAGATGAAAAACGGCCCGGAAAAAGCCCAGGCCAGAACTGTAAAATAAAGTACCCGGCGCTTTTCGTTCCACAAGCCGTGCAGACCGGCCAGGGCCAGGGGAATGCCGATCCAAAAAGTCTCCTTGAGAACCTGAAGGAAATAAATCCGCATGTCCGTCCAGAACAGTTCGCCTGGCGCATAATTCTGGGACAGAAGGTCCAGGGTGCCTCCATGGCTTTTTCTCATGAGGATGGCCAGCAAGCGGTCGACAGTTTCCGGACGGCTCCAGTTGAGAAGGGGGCCCGTTTTGGAACGGATGAGGAGGAAAAGAAAAACCGAGAATCCAAGGACGGCAAAAGCAACAGCCCAGCCGGCCATGGGGACAACCTGGCTTCGTTTTTCTTTCCACAAGCGGCCAAAGACCATAAGAAATACTGCGGGGCCCAGAAGCACAATGTCCAGCCGGATGCCCAGCGCCAGGCCGCCCGCAAAACCCAAAAGCGCTATGAATACCGCATCATTTTTCCGCTCCCACAAAAGCCACAAATAGAGAATCAGCATTCCGGCGGCCAAACTGAGCGAATACATCTCGGTGACGATGGAGATAATCCAGAAGGATGAGGAAGCCTGCCATAAAACGCAGGAAAGCAGGCAGAGCGCGACTGGAAGCCCTAACTCGATCAAAATCAGAAAAAAAATGGCGCAAGCAGCAGCGCCGCCCAAAACGGAAAGCAGATTAACCCGGTACGACTTGTTGGCCAGAGGCACAAGGGATGCAATTTTTCCGGCCAAGGCATAAGCCGGATACCCGGGAGGATGAGCGACGCCCAAAGTGTGGGACACAGAGACCATCTCGCCCATGTCCCGGTAGGGGGCCAAGGCGGGCGCCGATGAGAATAAATAAATTCCAAAACTGGCTGCAAATACAGCCAGGGCCGCTCTCCTCATTTCTTCAGTTTCCTTTTTGCCGCATCAAGATATTGCTGCGCGTCAGGATGGTCGGGCTTCAAGCGCAAAGCCGTGCCGAAACATTCGATCACTTCCTTCCACCGCTCCTGTTTCCACCGCAGCACGCCCAAATTGAAATGGGCATCCGCGTTCCTTGGATCCGCGGCCAGGGCATTCATATAATAGGACTCGGCCGCTTTGACATCATTTATGTCCGCCGCCAGAACACCCAGATTTGTCAAGGCATTTGAATTTTTCGAGTCCAATTCCAAAACTTTCCTAAAAAATGACCCGGCCTGATCCTTTCGTCCTTCGTTCGATAACTGATACCCTCGCACAGAGATCTCCCAAATGAGGTTCGCTTTGAGCCATCCGATGTCCATGCCAAATAAAGCCGCGCGGCCCAGGGTCCTCAAATTCCAGGTTGAAATTCCTTCAAGAAACGGATACAGGGGTGCCAGGGCCCGGAGTCTGTAAGGGCGGGGAGAATCCTCAAAAATTCCTCTCAGTGAATAGAATTTCCAATAGTTCCCCTGCGAGACTTGTGGGGAATTTTTTGAAACCGCTTCAAACAGAACTCCCGCGGCTTCAAGGCGGGCGCTTTGAAGGATGTTTCTGTCGAATGTAGAATAGAAGAGGCGCCTGACTCCAAGAAAGGACGATTCCACGACCTGCCGTCGTTTGTCCTTTTCCGTTCTGACCAGCCGGCGGAAGTCATCCCCATAGGCACTCTTAAAGATGAGTCCGCCGCGGTCGTGAATTTCCAGGTCCGTACGGCGCTTTTCCGCCATCGTGAGGTAGGCCAGGCTGTAAAACGTATCGTCGCCCCCGTCCATAAACAAGGCGGATTTTTCGGGCAAAGTTTTTAGGATGTTGCGTCCATAATCATAACTCACAAAATCATTGCGGAAATGGCGGACGACTTTCCAGCTTGAATGGACGGCCAATAAAAGCGCCAGGGCTGCCAAGGCGCCCCAAAATCGCGTTCTCTGCCGCATCCATTCGAAGAAATGCGCCAGTGCCAATGCAAATGAAATCCAGGGAAGGATAAAAAATCTGGGGAGAATGCCGCTGGACTGCGCATCGAACGGGATGTTGCCCAGAAGAAGAAATCCAATTCCGCTGACTAAAAATGCGGCGAGAAATGCCAGGCATGTCCGCCAGTCTTTGAGCCACCAGGCAATCCACCCCAGAATGCCCGCCAAAAAACCCGCGATCGTGATGCTGTCTGTGATGGAAGCGCAATACCTGACGGTTTGCTGGAATGCGGTCTCAAAATTCCTGGGAAGCTTTTCTCCCAATGTGAGTGATAGGCTGCCGTAATCCGCCCGGGTGATGACTCGGATGAAATTTGCCAGATTTTCAGGATTGCTCCAGTCCAGAGGCGGATTTTTGAAGGAGCGCAGTGGCAGAAAAACATAGATCAAAAACCCGATGAAAAAAAATCCGGCAGCTAGTGCCGCGTCTTGCTTCACTTTCTCATTTCTAAAATTGAACGCGTAGAGCAGGGCTGCCCCGGGGACGACAAGCACCAGCGTATGGTGATTGCCCAGGCCCAATCCCAGAACCAGCCCGCTTGCGGCCGCACGGGCACCGGGAGTGAGGTTTTCCTTCGGCACCGTCCATACCAAAAGAAGAATAGCGGCAAAAAGACCATTCAGTGAAAAAACTTCCGCGCTTAAAGAATGCTCCCACATGACTTGCGACGCCGAAAAAATCAGAGTGGCTAGGAATGCGGCTGAAGCGGCAACTCCCACGGAGCGTGCCAGCATGAAGAACAAGGCGGCCGTCCCCGCGCCTGCCAGAAGCGACACAAGATTCACCCGATAGGCAATGCTGCCCATCGGGAAAAGATTGATGACTGTTTTACCCATCAGTGTAAAAAGAGGATAGCTGGGCGCGTGCGGCAGCGCCAGGGTTTCAGAAGCTGCAATGAATTCTCCCGAATCTCCCACAGAGACAGAGGGATTCATGGTATAGAGATAGGCAGCGGCCACGGCAACAAATATCAACGCGGGGATGAGACGGCGAATGCTAAATGTCTCCACGATACCTCCGGAGTCCCCATTCGCCGATCAGCAGGGCTACGAGCAGGCCAAAGACCCAGGGGTTGAGCCACAGGGCCTTTCGAACCGATTCCGAACGCGCCGTTTCAAACTTTTTCACCTTGCCGGAAAGAAATTCCGGAGTGAAAGCGGCCAGTTCAATGAATCGGCCGCCCGAACCTTCGGCCGCTTCTTTGAGAAAGGCCGGGTTGGCTGCAGGGTTTTCCATCTCCAGATCGATGTGTCCGACATTGAGGGGGCGAACATCCTCAAATTTTCTTGACCCCTCCCTGAAAACGGCCCGGATCTCATAATCTCCTTCCTGAGCGGGAGTCCAGGAAGAGCGGTACTCCGACCTCCCTGCCGAGGTCAATGGAAGAATTTCCAATATTTTGCCCTGCTGATGGATGGAAAGCTCCAAATCCGGAGCTGCCAGTCCTTTCAACCGTTCGGCCTGGATGAGAAGTTTCAAATCGATTTTTCGCCCGGCGGCGAAGCGTGAATCCGAAAGAATGACACGAATGGGTTTTGCGTCCTGAGCCGCAGTGAGCCAGCGCACGGCCTGACGCCAAAAGTGCGTGTAAGGCGATTGCAAGGAGCCCCGTTCGGAAAGGCCCAGGGCCCATTGCCAGGTGGAGAGGGCCGCCACGGCCATCACCCGGCCCTTTTTTCTCTGCCAAGCTGCGATCATGGGAGACCCCGAAGCCCCGTCGGATGCCAGAAGCGCAGCCCCATTTTTAAGGCCGGCCAGCCGGTGATAGCCGTTCAATACGGGCATGGCCTTCCAGATACTTTCAATTGTCTCGAGGGATTCTCCCGTGTCAAATATGGGATGCTGCGGCTCCAGGACCTTGAGCCGCGCCTCTTCAGGCACCACTTCTTCGCGGGCGGAATCCATGCCCACAGGAAGCAGCCGTTCGATGGCAGTGCCCAGGTATCCGCCGCGCGAAAATGAACTTTCGCCGCCGATCATGACAAAACCGCCGCCTTTTTCCTCAACGAAGCGTTCGATGTTTTCCAGGTGTGCGGGGAGAATGCCGAAGCGGGAATATGAGAAATTCTCGAAGATGAGAAGGTCAAAATCCCCGAGCGTGCGCACGAAAATGTCCTGCGCAGGAAAGGGAATGAGGGACAGCTGCTCCTCGGAAACCGGCACGACATTTTCCGGGTTCCGGAGGATCACGAACGAGACCAGCTCGATGGAGGGATCGCTTTTGAGCAACTGGCGCAAAAAGGCGTATTCCGGGCTGGGCTGGCCGCATAGATAAAGCACGCGGATTTTTTCCCGGCCCACTTCCAGTTTGAAATCAAGAGCGTTGTTGGACCGGGAAATCTCGCCCTCCTGCAGGGGCGCTTCCACGCGGTACTCCGCTGTCCCCGGAGCCTGCGGAACCATGCGGAACTGCACCGTCTCCGCTCCGGACGGGTCCGCTAACAGGATTTCTCTGGACTGAATGTCCGTCCAGGACGCGCCTTTTTTTTCCTTCAATACCACCGTCACATTCTTGCCCTTGAATCCGGAATGGTGAACGGCAACCTTGAACTCCACCGGCCTGTTCTTGAACGCAAAATCCGCGCCGCGGACGTCTTTGAGAGCGATGTCTTTGAGGGAATCCCTTTGCCCGGCCATGACGGTGAACGCCGGCGCGTCAAAGCTCCAGCGGGACTGGGGGCCGTTGTCGATGCCGTCCGAAAAAAGAAGCACATTGGTCGGGGCCTGTTTGTTTTGGCGGGATACAAAATCCAGGGCTCCGGAGATGGAAGTCTGTTCTCCCCGGGCTTTGGCGCGCATCAGGCCGTCCCAATCCGTCTTCGCGCAGGTTTCGGAAAATTCATAATAAGAAACTTCATAATCATCCTCAAGATTGCGCCGGTGTTTTGACAATGATTCCTTGACTGTCGACAAGCGCTCGCGGGGGTCTTCGATGCTCATGGACTTTGATACGTCAACCAAAACCGCCAGGGGCGGCTTGCCTGAAGCGCCGGGTTGAGATGTCCAGGAGGGCTCAAGCCCCAGCCAGAGCAGAACCAAAAACGCCGCCGCCCGCAACACCGTGTAGAGAGGGCGCGCCCGGCCCAGGATCAACAGCCCGGCCACAACCAGAGCCGCCATCAGAAGCATGGCTCCGTCCCACCGCAAGCTCAACGCCTGGTTCAGCATTAATTCCTTAGTTTGTCCTCGATGAACGGCGTGTGAATGGTATCGGTTTTATAGGTCCCTGTCACGGAATAAACGATGATGTTCATCATAAGTTTTTGGGACTCCCAGCGCTGGGCTTCGCCTCCGGGGCTGCATTCAAAAAGATAATTTCCGAGAAGGTCTTTGGCCCAGGCGCCCAGGATGTCGTTGTGAGAATAGATGACGGCAACCCGGCCGTCCACCTCGAGCCCTTCCAGATAATTCTGCGCCTGGCGCCTGCCGCCCACGGTGCGCAGAAGATAGAACGACCTGAAGACCGCGTGGGTCCTGGGGATGAGGCTCAGGGCCTTTTCCGGAAACATCTGCTTGAGTTCGCTCCGGAATGAGTCGTCAAAACTTCCGCTGATCTCTCCTGTGCGGTTTTCCACGAAAACGAGTCCGCCGCCGGAAATATATTTTTTTAGGTTGTCCCGCTCGGTTTTCGTCCAGGAGAGGCGGCCGGCGCCCGTAAAAACAAGGAAGGGGGATTGAAAAAGAAGCGGATCCTGAAGGTCCACCCAGCGGGGCGAAGGAACGGTTTTTACGCTCGTGGTCTGTTGAAGAAACGACAGGATGTCGCGCGAAGCGGAAGGATAGGGGTCCCAGTCAGCGGCCTCGGGGCCGGCCTTGAGTTGGGCAAATATAAACCGGTTTCCCGGCACGACCGATCCGCTCGAAATGGAAACCGTCATCAAAAATACCAGGGCCGCAGCGGTGCGGATCCTGCGCGAAGCAAGAAGAATTTCAAAAAAGAGGAAAACTGCCGCGGCCAGGAGAAATATCCGGGCTACATCCTTGCCCCTCAGAAGCGACAGCAGCTGCTGCTGGAATTTTTCTCCAGTTTCAACCCATGTCAATGGATTCTCCGGAAAAAGGGCGCGCATTTCACGCTCCGGCAAAGGCGAAGCGCTGCTTTCGCCGCCCCGCGGCTCCACATTGACGCAGACAAAATCCTTGGCCTTGAATATCCCCGGTTCCTGCCAGCCATAGGCGAGGCCTCGCTCCTTCGGAGCGGGTGCGGCAGGCATGGCAGGGTCACCCACTCTTAGCGAAGGGAAAGGGCCTTGAGAGCTGCGAAGGGAAAGCCGGCCGGCCACATGGCGCATCAAGGGCACAAACGCCGGCTTGGAAGCCGCCCCGGTCCATTTGCGGTCCAGAGTGGTCATCCACACCGCGGTGCGGCCGTCGCCGCTGAATACCAGCAGGGGCTTGCCATCGGAAAAGGCCAGGAACGGCTCAGCGGCGTCTTTGAGCACCGGCTCCACGATTTTTTCAACATTGAATTTATCCCAATCGTATTCGGATGCCAGACTTAAAGCCGGAGCGTCATCAGCCTGAGCGCGGACAGAAACTGAAAGTTGCCCGGTTTCCAAAACAGAGCCAAAATGAACGGGCAGAATGTCGTCCAGTCCGGACTGGCTGACCCGCTCGCCTGATGTCACCAGCAGGGAGCCGCCGCGTTCAACATAAGCAGAAATTTGCCTCAAGGCATCTGCCTCCATCTGCCCGGGATTCACCAGAACCATCACAGAATACGAGGCCAAATTTTGACGCTTGATCTCGCTGACATTGACGGTGGTGATTTCAAACGGGGACGGGGGGGCAAGCAGGGCTTCGCGAAAATAAAAGGACTCTCCCGTGAGCGCTTGCGCGCCGGACGGCTCTTCAACGCAGAGGATGCGGATTTTTTCCGGCGAATGAAGACCGAAATAAAAGAAGTTGTCCGCGTCCAGGGAATCCGGAGCGGCAACAACGCGGCCCAGAAGCGATTCACCCGAATTCATGGGGGCGCTCAAGACAATGAGAGTCTTCTCTCCCGCCTTCAAATCAACCAGCGCTTCAGACTGCTTCACAAATGGCGCGGCAAGGTCTGCTTGCGTCTCCAATGCAACAGGAACGTTTGTGAGATCCATTTCGCCTGTATTGTGCACGGTGGCGTCGATCCGGAGACGGTTGCCGGAAAAATCCGGCGTCGCCAGGGCATCCGAAACTGCCAGGTTCCTCTGGGGAGAAGGCAGGCGCGAACTGACAATCTGCACTTTTGAGTCCTTGAAAAGCAACAGGAGGTCTTGCAGCTCCCGGGGCCAGCCGTGAGCGGCGTTGTCTGAAAGCAACATGACGGATTTGGCCGGGGCGTCCGAGCGCTCCAGAATGGAAAATGCCGCCTGAAACGCGGGCACAAACTGCGTGGTCCGGCTGCCGGGTTTGAATTCGCGGATTTTTTCCATCAGGTCCCTGTGGCGCCCCGTGAGCGAGACGGAATTGAATTCCACCCTGTCCGAAAAAACGACAAGGCCGGAACGGTCCTTGTCTCCAAGGGCAGAAAGGGTTTTTTCCGCCATGAGCACAGCGCGGTCCCAGTTTGAAATTCCCGCCTCCCGCGCGCGCATGGAATAGGAAGCATCCAGAAGAATCACGACCGCCAGGGAATCTGCAGATGACGCGCCGCCGCCCGTTTTGACTACAGGGCGGGCCAGAAAGAAAAACAGGCAGGCCAGAGCAAGAATCCTCAACAACAAAATCAGCCATTCCCGCAGCCGTTTGCGGGGCCGCTCCCTCTTGATGACTTCCTTCAACAGCCGTAAATCGCCGAAAATGGCCGGCTTGGCAGGCCGCCGCATGAGAAAATGAAACACCAGCGGAATGAGAACCGCTGGCAGTGCCCAAAGGGCCGCCGCGTTTAAGAAATGCCAGTTCACCCCACCACCTGCTTATGTCCCAATTGTCGAATCATTGATTCGCAAGCAGGTGGTGGGGTCATCGGATACCCTTAGTGATGTGTTTTTAGGACGGAACGGATGATGCGGTCCAGGGGTTCGTCCGTGGTGTGAAAATGATAGCCCATCCCAATCCTGGAAAGCGCGTTCCGGTAAGTTTCCCTGAGTTTTTCGACTTGGGCGACATATTCCTTGCGGTAATCGTCCGCTTCCAGGACTAAATTTTCCTGCCCCTCCATCGAATCAAACCGCACCGGGCCTTGGAACGAAAAATCCCTTTCGGTGCGGTCCAGCAGGTGCAGGACAGTGACTTCGTGTTTTTTAAAGCTCAGAAGTTTGAGAGCTTTCAGCACGGAGGCGGAGTCATCCAGAAGGTCGGAAATGAAAATCATCATGGACCGCTTGGTGACGGACCGGGCAAGGGTTTCGATGCTTTTTGAAATTTGAGTGGGGCCTTCCGGCCGGGTTTTCACCAGCGCGTCCGCCAGCGTGTTCAGGTGGCCCAGGGAATTTCGGGGGGGAACAAAAACCTGCGACCCGTTTTGGAGGATTGAGAGGCCCGCGCTGTCACCCTGTTCCAGAGCCAGATAGGCCAGGCTGGCCGCCAGAGTTGCGCCGTAGTCATACTTGGAGAGTGCGCTCTTATCTCCCCGATAGCCCATCGAACCGGAAGCGTCCAAAAGCAGAAGAACGCGGAGGTGGGTTTCCTCCTCATATTGCTTGATGAAAAATCGGTCGCTACGGCCGTAAACTTTCCAGTCAATGTGGCGGAGTTCGTCCCCGATGGAATATTCGCGGTGCTCGGCAAATTCAAGGGAGTGGCCGCGGAACG
>Ga0155662_1021_pt1 | contig 11045 bp, 4 predicted proteins | sample RifCSPlowO2_01_FD_107319 | JGI IMG/M metagenome (GOLD analysis project Ga0155662, IMG submission 107319) | Elusimicrobia bacterium RIFCSPLOWO2_01_FULL_54_10
GTACGCCTGGCTCTACTTGGAGAGTAAATTGCGGGCGCTCACGCAGAAACTTAGCGATGGCCTCGTCAATGTCTGGGCCTTTGCGCGCAAGCGGCTTATGCGAAAACCCAAAACAGACGGGGACATGGTCTATACTTCGGCGTTGGGATCGAGGATGTTCTCAATGGGCTCCCGGTTTGGCAATCTCAAGCACGCGGCGGGCCGGGTCTTAAAATTGTTATCGGGCATCATTCTGGCCCTTCTGCTTTTCATTGCGTTTTACGACATCGTTCAAAGCATCTACCTCGCAGCCGTCAAGCATTATAAAGCCTTGCAGATGTTTGAAATTCTGTTCAACCCGTATGAAAAATGCGTGAAATTTTCCGTCTGGACCGTCTCCATTTTGGGCACGGTTATGGCGATTGCCGGCATGACCCTTTATCCGTACATACGCTCTGTGGCATTCCTGATGCGGCACCGCTATAAACTGCTCGCCGTGGGCACCCTCGTGCTTTTCAACTGCTCGGTCCTCTATAAATCCCTCGACAAGGAGTTTGTGGGCAGCACGGAGGAGAACGAATTCATCATTTTTGTGGAGCTTCCCTCGGGCACAAAGCTTGCGGTTTCCGACAAGGTGGTGGGGGCCGTGGAAAAAGCGGTGGGCGAAATTCCGGAAATCCAGAAATCCGTCAAAACGGCGGTGGCCCGGGTGGAGGGCTGGTCCTCCAAACTCTATGTCACCCTGGTGCCCCAGTCGGAGCGCGTAAAAACCGCCCAGGAGATCATCACTGAGCTCCGGCCGCTCATCTCAAAAATCGGGCAGGAGCACGACGCATTTGTCTATTTTTCGGAGCCGGTGAGCTCCAAGGAATTCCTGATCGACGTTTTCGGGGGCGACTACGGCAAGCTGCGCGATGTGGCCGTGGCCATCGCTAAAAACATGGAAAAAGTTCCCGGCCTGGCCGACATCAAACTGCGCTATAAAGAGGGCCGCCCGGAAGTGCGCATCCAGATGGACCGCCAGAAGGCGTCGTCCTTTCAGTTCACCGTTGAAGAGGTGGCCGAAAGCCTGCACGCCCAAATCCGGGGGCTTCGGGCCACCTACTTTTTGACGCCCAAGGCGCAGATCGAAACCGTGGCGCGCCTCAAAGAACAGTTCCGCAAGACTCTGGAGGACGTTCAGCTTCTCACGCTCATCAACGGCCGGGGCGTGATTGTTCCCATCCGCCAGTTTGCCGAGTTCAACCTGGGGCTCACCCCGAGCGAAATCTGGCGGAAAGACCGCGAGCGGATGATCCAGGTGAGTGCCAACCGCGGGGACCTCTCCCTCAACAAAGTGGCACGGGAAGTGGACAAGGCCCTGCAAAACCTGCAGGTGCCCACGGGCTATTATTATGAATTCGGAGGGGATTTTCCCAAGCTTGTGGAGACCGAAAAAGAGTCCCGGTTTTCGTTCATCGTCATGGTCGTCCTGATCTTCGCGGTTCTGGCCAGCCTGTTTGAATCCTATTCCCAACCTCTGGTCATTTTGACTGCCGTGCCCCTGACAGCCATCGGCGCCATTCCGCTGCTTTACGTCACAGGAACCCCAGTCACTTTGGGGGCCATGATCGGCTTCATCATGCTGGGCGGAATATCTGTGGGAAATTCCATTATTTTGGTGGATATATTCAACAATTTGCGTAAAAGGAATGGCACATTTAAAGCGCTTTTACTGGCAGGCATTGAGAGAACCCGCCCCATTCTCATGACCTCCCTGACAGCCATTCTTGGCCTGTTTCCGCTTGTTTTGGACAGGGATGGGACGGGGTCCCTCTGGTCACCCCTGGCCATAACCGTTATAGGCGGCCTTACGGCCTCCACGGCGCTGGTTTTGTATGTCCTACCATGCTTTTACCTGCTTCTACAAGATGCTCAAATTTGGGCCCAAAAAAGGCTCAATTTGTCAATATTCAGTCTAAAAACTCAAAAATAACCCCTATTTATTTTGTTTTTGTATAGTATGGCTAAATACCATACAATTATTTTAACGGTAAATTATATCGATAATTTCCCTGTTTTTTTATGGTAATTGTGTTGCATCACATTCTGGTGTAAGCGACAAAGTGATTGAGACGATAAAATGAACAAAATAAACGCTGAAAATAAGGCAAAAAACCTGCTCCTGGCCATGGGGATTGTGGCTTTTATGGCACAGGTTGATTCTCGCCTTGCGGCCGGGGAGAGGATGATCGGCGTCACCCACATCATCGATGTGTCTGATGTCAATGCCGGCGGCGAACAATCCTCTTCCGCTTCAAACAACATGCTTTCCAGCATCAGTATTGATGATTCCAACACTCAGGATTCAGCCAGTTTCCGCTTAAGCCCCGGATTCATCAATTTGATTGGAGGCCTAAAAGCGTCTGCCTTGTTCGGGGGGCGCGGAATCTCAACCACAGAAATCAATTGGGAATGGTCGGATGATTCGACCTTTGAAATCGGATACAGGGTGCTGGATTCAGGCAACTCAAACATTTCAGGGAACCTTGCTTCAGGAACAACATTTTTCTATCAACAGGGCATTGCGAGCGGTCCCAATACCCCCGTAACCGTTTCAATTGAATCCTTTGACCATTTAACGACCGTTAGATCGGCTCCCGTGACCCGCTACACTTTGGCCAACCCCCTGGCTCAGACCCCCGAGATTTCCATTACATCCACAACCATCGCCGCCACTTGGGACGACAATCTGAACCCGAACACCATCACTTCATACAGAGTCGAAGTGGCTGAAAATGAAACCTTTGCGTTTGGCGCCAGTTCTTCTGTTCCGGTTATTAAAACCCAAAGAGCAATGCGGGGCGTGGTGGGGGGATTAACTCCCAATACCTCCTATTATCTCCGGGTTGTTCCTGTCAACAATGACGGAACTCTTTCTGCGCCTTCTGTGATCGTCGCGACGGTGACTCCGGCATCCATTCCCGTCTTGGACCGTATGGTTGTCTCTGCAAATGGACTGACCGTTCATTATATTTCAAGCAACCCCGCGAGCACTGTTTTCACGCTTGAAATTTCCCTGGACGCGAATTTCAACAGCATCGAAGCGTCCTCAGTGACCGTGGTTTCGCCCGCGATTTTTGAAGGGCTGGTCTCCAACACCGCTTATTTTATGAGGGCCAAAGCCACCAACCGCAAGAATCATGATACAAGCCATGTCAGTTTCGGCAATGCATTGACGCTGGCGCCCGCTTTGAGCGTCCAATCTTTTCAGGTGTTCAGCACAAGCATTACGGTCAGTTTGAACGGCAACGGCAGCTCCTTGGGCACCCGGGTGCGTATTTCCACCGGCGCTTTTGATGTGTCGAACACCGTTTCCGGCGTTTTGGCCGCTTCATCGCCCCAGGCCGAACTGACTCTGAATGGCCTGGTCCAAAATGCGGTCCATTCCGTCTATGCCAGAGCCATCAATAACAACGATATTCCCGGTCCTGTCGCAACCGTCACGGCTTCAACCGCGACTTTGGCCCAGATGCCCATCCTGGCCCAGGCTTCAAATATTCAAGCGGACGCCATCACCTTGAGCTGGAATGCCAACGGCAATTCAACTTCCACCGTCTATTTGACGCATGTATCCACATGGCCCAATTTCACGAATTCTTACAGCTCAACCACCCTGGATACATTCTTTACGACCCGCACTTGGACTTCAAATTCATCCTATTTCTTCCAGGTTGCGGCCATCAATAAAACCGGCAGCAGGACGGCTTTCACCCCTATTATTGAAGCCGTGACATTAGTCCTGCCCGTCACCCAGGTCACGGTGGACAGTGACGATGTTTATATCAGCTCCATGGACGTTTCCTGGGTTATTCCCGCGGGCAATTTGCCCGGAACTCAATATTTGGTTGAAATTTCATTGGATAACTTCAGCACCATTCAGATCAGCGCATTAACCGCAATCAATTCTGCAAGAATGACGCCTCTGCGGCCTTCCACGAACTATTCATTGAGGGTGGTGTCCGTGGGCCATCGCGGCATCCGCTCCGCTCCCAGCCAAAATATGAATTTCATGACTGGCAATGTCCCTCCTCTCAATTTTGCCGCCAGCTCCACCACCCTCATCGTCTCATGGAATGACCATGTGGCTCCTACCGGTAGCGAGTATCAAATTGAATTTGCCACAGTCCAGGCCGGAGGCCTGTCCGCCGTCACCCGGACTCCTTTAAGCGCGAACACTTCCTGGTGGATGATCGGGGGCCTTGCCGTCAACACCAGTTTTCATTTTCAGGTGAGCTGGGTGGAGCAGGGCACAGGAATCGTCAGCCCCATGGTTGAGGGCGGCACACGGACATTTGCAGCCGTGCCGGACGCGCCCCAGATGCCTGGCGCCGGATTTGACGTGGCCACTCTTATTCTGGAACCCGGCTCCAATCCTACGGCTGATCCCGACAACACCCGATTTGCGGTTCTGGTGCAGGTGCTTGGCACCCTCAACAGCCCTCACCACGACAAATATGTGCGAGCCCACGGCGACATGGATAATCCTTCCGATTCTCCCGTTTGGCAGACCCTGTCCGAATGGAACGGCGTCGATGGCCTGGAAATCACCCATTTGAACGGCAGCGCGCTTTACCATTTCCACGTGAAAGCCATGAACGGAAACGGCGTGATCACCAGCACCTCGGTTCCCGCGGAACTTTTTACGGCTCCCCGGGCGCCGCGGGCAGTATGGCTTGCGCGCAGGCCCGAAAATTCCTGGATCAACGTAATGGTTACCTCTTTCACTGCCTTTGACTCCGCCCATTATCACTATACCTTCAACACCGATCCCAACAGCCCCATTCCCACGAGCGCGAACGCTGGCTTTGAGACCGGCCAGCCTGTGACCGTCACGGCCACGGACGAAGGTCCCTGGTTCCTCCATGTGATGGGCGACAATTTCCGCGTCCCTCTGGCCAACGGCCTGCACATTCCCCTGGGCACGGACAAGATCCAGATTAATGTGGACGTCACCGAGCCGCAAATCACCGGCGTGCAGGCCCGCTTCTCGCCCACAGACAACAATGCCATTGCGGATAATACCCCCACTCCGCACGCGGAACCCTATTTCACTTGGACCGCTCCGGACAACAGCGCTGAAAGCCGGCTTACAGGCCGCATTTCTTCAGTCACGGCCTATGCCGTTTCATTTTCCACCGGCAACGATCCCGGCGAAGCCGGGCTGGGCAGAGAAATCTATGTCAGAACGAACTCCATTCATTTTAAAATAGCTCAAAGGCGCGACCGCTCCAGCGATACCTATTATTTCCGCGTGCGCGCGCTGGACATGGCTGGCAACTGGGGGCCGTCGTCCGAAGTGTTCCGGTATCGCGTTGTTGAAGACGACATCCGGCCCACGGCAACGCTCAACAACATCACCCCGCGCCAAGGGCCTGACGGCCGTTTCCTTGCGGCAGGCAGAAACCTTTCCCTTAGGGTACAATTTGACAAAATCATGAATAGCGCCACGGTGACCTCTACAGAAGCGGTCATCATCCGCGCTCTTCGAGACAATCTTGCGACCCGCAGGAGCGCAGAAATTTCCTATACTTCGTCCTACAACGAAACATCCAGGATTCTCACCATCACGCCAAACTCTGCCTTGTCCGCCGGCTGGCTCTACGAAGTGGTCATCACCACAGCCGTCACCGACCTGGGAAGCAACATGCTCTACAGGCAGATCCGGACGCTTTTTGAGACCAAAATGGACCGCAATGTCAGGAACAGGTTTGTGGGCGACGACGGCCTGACCATTGCGGACATTCCGGCGGGAGCGTTTGAAGAAGATGCCTCGGTGAGCATCGGCCTTTTGGGCGGCGGCACAACGCAGATTTCGGTGAACGGGGCTTTGGGCGCTTTCTGGCACGCGCCCATGATGGCAAGCGCGCATTCCATAAATGTGGCCAATCAAAAAATGATCGCTCTGATGGGGCCCTTCGCACAGCCCGTCACCATCCGTGAGTTCAACGCCATTAAAGAAGATGGAACCACCATCAAAACGAATTTCAATGCCGCCGTGTCCATCACGATCCCTTATCTGGACGTGAACAACGACGGCTATGTGGACGGCACCAATCCCCGCGTGCGGGTCAAGAACCTCAAGGTTTTCGTCCTGGATGAAACCAGAAACGTCTGGCACAAGCTCCCCGGCTCCGAAGTGGACGACCAGTCGAACGCCAGCCTGTCCAACACGGTCCATTTCTCGGTCTACGCCGTCTTCGGGGTTCCCGATTTTGACGTTTCCAATTCCTACGCCTATCCCGTGCCTTTCAAACCCGCGGAAGGCCACAACAAGATCACTTTCGCGAACCTGCCCACCCAGGGCAAAATCCGGATTTACACCGTGGCCGGCGAGCTGGCCCGCGACATCCTTTTCACCGACCCCACGGACGGCAAAGTTGAATGGGACGTCGCCAATTCCGCCAGCGAGCAGATGGGCTCCGACGTCTACCTCTATATTATTGAAAGCGGTTCGAACAAAAAAACCGGCAAGATCATGGTGATAAGATGAAACGCAACCTCGCGTATATCTTTGCACTTCTTCTCTCACTTGAGCTGACCGGTTCCGCCTTGGCCGGCACGGGCAGACACACCGCGCACTACCTGAAAGCAGATATCGGAGCCAAGGGCGTGGCCCTGGCCGGCACCCAGTTTGCTTCCGAAGGGGATTCCTTCGCCCAGTTCTATAATCCCGCGCTCATGGCCGGCATTGCCCGCCGCGAAGTGGGCTTCACACATAACGAGTTCATTGAAGACCTGAGGCAGGATGTGGTGACCTACGCCCACCCCATGTCCAGGCTGGGCGTGCTTGCGGCAAGCGTCAACTACTTCACTTACGGCAAGATCGCCGGATTTGACGCCACCGGCGCTCCCACGGGCGACACCAGCGCCCGCGATTTTGTGATGTCCGGCAGCTGGGCCAAATCATGGGACCTGATGTTCGGCGAAAACATCATTAAAGATTTTTCCACCGGAGCAACCTTCAAAATCCTCAACCGCAAGCTCGACAGCGAAACGGGCAACACCTTCGCCGTAGACGCGGGCGCGGCCTATCCGCTCACCCTCAAGTATTTGAACGGGCTCAAGCTGGCCGGCTCTGTGCAAAATGTGGGACCCGGCATCAAGTTCAAAAACGCGTCCAGCCCTCTGCCCACCACTGTGCGTTTAGGGATGAGCCGCTCCTGGTTCGGCAACGCCCTGACTCTCAATTTTGACGAAGTTCTGCCTTTGAATGCCAAACCGTTCCATGCGGTTTCCGCCCAATACAAGATTTTGAAGATGTTCGATCTGCGCATCGGCTACAAATCTGACAAAGCTCTGGACCAGAAGATGACTTACGGCCTCGGGTTTGAGAACCCCATCATCCGGGCGGACTATTCCTTCATTCCCTTTGCGGATCTGGGCAACACCCACAGGATTTCCATGATATACCGCTTCGGCAAATCCAGCCGCCTGGCCACCGCTGATGACCAGCTCAAGACGAAAGTGAAAGAAGCCCAGTCCCTTTACGCCCAGGGGCTCCTGGTGGACGCGTTCGTCATCTCCTTCCAAATCCAGAGAGTGGCGCCCTGGCTGGAAGAAAACAACAAATTCCTGGCCAAGCTCCAGAACGATTTCAAGAGCCTTGAAGAAAGCAACCAGAAAGACAAGCTCATGGAGCAGGCCCAGTCCCTGTTCGTCCGCGCCGAGAAATTCTTTGAAGCGGGCAACCTGCTGGACGCCCGCACGGAATTCCAGGCCGTGCTGGTGCTGCAGCCGGAAAACAAGGCCGCCAAGGGCTACCTCAACCACATTGAAGGCCAGTTCCTCTCTTTCGTGGAGTCCTTCTACCGCTCCGGCATGGTTTCTTTTGCCGAGGAAAATTACGAAAAGGCCAAAGAAGAATTCGAGAAAGTCCTCACCATCAAGCCCGACCATGCGGAATCCAAGGTCCAGCTTGAAAAATCCATCGAGATGCTGGAAGTCAAGCAGCAGAGAGAACAGGAAGAACTGCAAAAGCACCAGGCGGAAAACGATTACAAAGCCGGCATGGGTGCGTTCAAAAACGGGAATTACGAAGAAAGCTTCAGACTCTTTGGCGATGTCATCAAATTGTCGCCTGACTATGAGGAAGTTCAGAAATATCATGAGCTTTCGAAAATCAAGCTTTATGACGCCAGCCTCTCCAACGGCCGCGACATGGCCACCAAGGGCAGCTGGGAGACAGCCATCCGCCACTTCCGCAAAGCCCTGGAAATCAACTCCACCGATGAGGCCAAGACAGCTCTCCATGATTCCCAGAGACGGTGGGACCTGCAGAAAAAGGTCCTGAGCCAAAACCTGTATAAAGAAGGGCTCGAAGCTTTCCTGTCCGGCGACAAGGTCAAGGCCAATGCCGCCTGGACTCGGGCCGTGGAACTGGATCCGGAGAACGAAGAAGCCAAACGCGGCAAAGACCGCCTGAAACCGTAACGCCGCAAGGGCGACGGATGCGCCGCCCCAGCAAAAAATAGTAAAATCCACGCAATGGCCCAGGAAGTCCGAACCTCACTTACCTCCAAAACACTCCTTAAGGGCCAGCTCATCTATCGGCTCAATTTCGCCGCGATTTTAAACACACCTGAGGCGGAATTCGCGCGCCTCATTGCGGACCTGGAGCGGGATCCATTTGTCCAAAAGCTTCTGCATCCGGCCAGCGCCGCCCAGAAAATACTTTCCAAAAAGAGGTTTCCCAACGCCCGTCTTTCTTCGAGTTTTTATGAGATTGACGAGGAACGCGTGCGCGGGGCCGCCGGCCAGGTGGACGTGCAGGGCCTTCTGTCCAGCCATAAAGGCATGACTCATCTAATCAAGAAGATAGGCCAGGAGAATTTTGAAAAGCATTTCCTTTACAGGGAAGGGGCTGAAAGCCCCGAAGCCGCGGCCCAGGCGTGCGGAATCACCGTGCAGGACGCGCAAAACCTCTCCTCATTCCTGCTGGACCTGTCCGTCCAGTCCGAATTCGCCCACCCGTCATCCATCAGCCCTGAAGGAAGCCTGCACTACACCCTGGTGGCCCGAGTTTCGCTGGACGACGGCAAGCCGGTGATTGAGTATCTCTCGCCCCACCTCGCCCGCGGCCGCTACATGATCAACCGCGACCGCATTCCCGAACTCAAAAAATCCCTCTCGGGCGACGAAAAGAAAAAGCTTAAGGACATTCTTTCCCGCATTGACTGGATCAATCTTCGCCAGGACACTTTGCAGAAAGCCATCAATTCCTGGGTCATGAGCCAGGGGTCCTATTTGAAGTCAGGCGAACCGTCCGCCCAACTGCCATTCACGCAGAAGGATCTGGCCGCACAGCTCAAACTCTCCCGCTCCACGGTGAGCCGCGCGCTTTACGGCAAGAGCGTGCTGCTGCCCTGGAGGGACGAAAAACCGCTCAAGGATTTGTTTCTGAACAAGCGGGAAACGGCCATTTTAAGGATTGGGGAAATTCTATCCGGCCTGCCGGAGGCGGAGCGCAAACGCATGAGCGATGAAAAACTCGCAGAACTTTTGAAGAAAAAATCCGGGATTAAGGCTTCCCGGCGGTCCGTGAACCTTTACCGCCGCGCGATAGGTTCCAAAAAATGAATTATCTCATCCTCAATTGCGGCTCCAGCACCCTCAAGTACAAAATCCTTTCCATGCCCCATGAAACGGCTCTGGCCCAGGGCGTTCACGAAGGGACGGTGTCGACGAATGAAGAGCTTTGCGGCATCATACGCGGCGCCTGCAAGGACATCCCCATCCACAAGATTTGCCACAGAGTCGTCCACGGCGGGGAAAAATACCGTGCTGCCGTGCGCGTCACGGACGAGGTGATCAAGGACATCCAGGACCTTTCGGACCTGGCCCCTCTCCACAACCCCGCCAACCTGGCCGGCATCCGCGCGGCGATGGAAGTGTTTCCGAATATTCCCAACGACGCCGTGTTTGACACGTCCTTCCATCAAACGCTCCCGCCCAAGGCCTATCTGTACGGCCTGCCCTATGAGCTTTATGAGAAGTTCAAGATCCGCAAATATGGATTCCACGGCATCTCCCATAAATATGTGAGCCGCAAGGCCATGGAGATATTGAAAGAGAGCATCAAGGATTTTAAGATCCTGAGCTGCCACCTGGGTTCCGGAGCCAGCATCTGCGCGATCGAAAGGGGGAAAAGCATCGAGATCTCCATGGGGTTCACGCCTCTGGACGGGCTCATGATGGGCACGCGCGCCGGTTCTTTTGACCCGGAGATCGTCATCTATCTTCAAAAAAAGGGATATTCCCTCGATGAAATCCAGGACATGATGCTCCGCCGGGGAGGATTGAAGGGCATTTCCCAATCCAGCAACGATGTCCGCGAACTGAGGGAAGATGAACTCCAAGGAAACCCCAAGAGTGAATTGGCTTTTGAAATGTTCGTTTACCGGGTTCAGCGGTTCATCGGTTCTTATGCGGCGGCTCTGGGCGGGGTGGACCTGGTCATCTTCACGGGGGGGATTGGTGAGAATGCTCATTATCTGCGCAAAAGGATCTGTGACAAACACGCCTACATGGGGTTGAAACTGGATGCCCGCAAGAACCGCGCCAATGAGGCGATTATTTCGGCGGCAGATTCTGAAGTCCTGGTGATGGCCATCCCCACCAATGAAGAGCTTCAGATCGCCCGGGAATGCCATGCCCTTGAAAGGGCATTGGAGCCGGTGAAATGAGCATCAAGCGCATCGGGATCCTCACGGGCGGCGGGGACTGCCCCGGCCTGAACGCCGTCATCCGTGCGGTGACGAAGACCGCCATCGGCGCTCACGGCTGGGAAGTGGTAGGGTTTTTGGACGGGTTCAGGGGCGTGGTGGAGAACTGGAACATCCGCCTCACAGACCAGACAGTCTCCGGCCTGCTCACGCGCGGAGGAACCCTATTGGGCACCAACAACCGCGCGGACCCTTTCGCTTACACCTATCGGTCCGACGGCAGCTCAGGACCGCCCCAAGATGTCTCCAGGGCAGCCCTCCTCAACGTCAAAAAGAACGAGGTGGACGCGTTGGTGGTGACGG
>Ga0155662_1022_pt5 | contig 10945 bp, 10 predicted proteins | sample RifCSPlowO2_01_FD_107319 | JGI IMG/M metagenome (GOLD analysis project Ga0155662, IMG submission 107319) | Elusimicrobia bacterium RIFCSPLOWO2_01_FULL_54_10
GTCCCCATCCAGAAAGTGGTGGAGGCCATCCGCGGCGGCAACAACGATGTCGGCGGCCGGCTGATCGAAATCGGGGGCGCCGAATACATGGTGCGCGGCCGGGGCTATGCCAAAAGCGTGGAGGACATCGAGAACATTGTCGTCGGGCTGGACAAAAAAGGAACGCCCACCCTGGTCAAGAATGTCGCTCGCGTGGTCCTGGGCCCGGACATCCGCCGGGGGATCGCGGATTTGGATGGAGAGGGGGACGTCGTGGGCGGCATCGTGGTCATGCGTTTTGGAGAAAACGCATTAAATGTCATCGAGCGGGTCAAGGCGAAACTTGAAGAAATACGGCCCTCCCTTCCCGAAGGCGTGGAGATCGTCACCACCTATGACCGTTCCAACCTCATCAAGGAAGCGATCCATACAGTCAGAGAGGCGCTGACCCTGGAAATGCTCATCGTGAGCTTGGTCATCATCATCTTCCTTCTCCATTTCCCGAGCGCGCTCTTACCCATCCTGACCTTGCCCGTTGCCACCGTCATGAGCTTCATCCCCATGATGTTCATGCGCATCACCTCCAGCGTGATGTCTCTGGGCGGCATCGCCGTGGCGGTGGGCGACATGGTGGACGCATCCATCGTTATGGCCGAGAACGCACACAAGCGGCTCGAAGAGTGGACCCAAGACGGAAAAAAAGGCGACCACAGGGAAGTCATCATCAAGGCCATGAAAGAGGTGGGCCCCTCCGCTTTCTATTCTCTCATGGTGATGGCCATCGCGTTCCTGCCGATCTTTGCCCTGGAAGGCCAGGCGGGGCGGCTGTTCAAGCCACTGGCCTACACCAAAAACCTGGCGCTCGCCTTGGCAGCCATCCTGGCCATCACCCTGGCTCCCGCGGTGCGGTTGCTGTTCACCCGATTGGAACCGTATGATTTCAAGCCGGCCTGGTTGGCCAAAATCGTCAACTGGCTCACCGTGGGCAAGATGTACGCCGAAGAGGACCACCCTGTCAGCCGTCCGATGCACAGGATCTACCTGCCGGTCGCGGAATGGGTCATTAAATTCAGAAAGACCGTGATAGTTGGCGCCTTAGCGCTCGTGCTTTTGACGATTCCGGTTTATTTTAAGCTCGGCCGCGAGTTCATGCCCACCCTGGAGGAAGGAACCATCCTCTACATGCCCACCACCCTGCCCGGACTTTCCGTGGCAGAGGCGCAGAAGCTTCTTCAAGCTCAAGACACGATCCTCAAGAGTTTTCCGGAAGTGGAGAGGGTGTTCGGGAAAGCCGGCCGCGCGGAAACCCCCACGGACCCCGCGCCTTTTTCCATGATGGAAACGACTGTGATCTTGAAACCCAAAAAAGTGTGGCGCTCCGGCATGACCTATGACAAGCTCGTGGACGAGATGGACGAGAAAATGCGCTTCCCGGGCGTCACCAACGCCTGGACCATGCCCATCAAGGCGCGCATCGACATGTTGACCACCGGCGTTCGCACTCCCATCGGCATCAAAGTCTTCGGCGCCGATTTGACGGAGATCGAGGAGATCGGAACTCACCTCGAAATGATTTTGAAAGACATTCCCGGAACGCGCAGCGTTTATGCCGAGCGCACGGCGGGCGGCTATTTCCTGGACTTTGTCCTCAAGCGGGAGCAGCTGTCCCGTTACGGTTTGACCGTGGACGAGGCGAACATGGTCATCATGTCGGCCATCGGCGGCGAGACCGTGACCACGACCGTGGAAGGGCGGGAGCGATATACCGTCAATGTCCGCTACGCCCGCGAATTCCGCGATGACCTTTCCAAGCTGCGCCGCGTTCTGGTCCCCACGATGTCCGGCGCGCACATCCCCATCACCCAGATCGCGGACATCCAGATGGTGCATGGGCCGTCCATGATCCGCAACGAGAACGGCATGCTGGCCGGCTATGTCTATGTGGATGTCGCCGGGCGGGACGTGGGGAGTTATGTGACCGAGGCCAAGCGCCTGGTCCTGGAGAAGTTGGATCTAAAACCCGGCTATTCACTCACCTGGAGCGGGCAGTACGAAAGCATGATGGCCGTGAAAAGCCGCCTCATGGTGGTCGTTCCCCTGACGCTGTTCATCATCATCGTCCTGCTCTATATGAGCACGAAATCCATGGTGAAGACGGGCATCGTGCTCCTGGCCGTGCCGTTCAGCGCCATCGGCGCCATCTGGCTCCTCTGGGCTCTGGATTACAACATGAGCACGGCGGTGTGGGCCGGCATCATCGCCCTCTTGGGCCTGGACGCAGAAACGGGAGTTTTCATGCTGCTCTATCTGGACATGGCGTTTGACGAGCGCGTCCGTCAGGGCAAAATGAAAAGCTTTGACGACCTGAAAGAAGCCGTCATCCACGGCTCCGTGCGCCGCATCCGGCCCAAGGTGATGACCGTGATGACGAATTTCCTGGGGTTCATCCCCATCCTGTGGGCAACTGGAACTGGGGCGGATGTCATGAAGCGCATCGCCGCTCCCATGGTGGGCGGCCTTTTCACTTCTTTCGCCCTGGAGCTTCTGGTCTACCCTGCGATTTATTTCATCTGGAAATGGAACTATGAGATGAAAAAAGGAGAAATACAATGAGGATTACAATCATTGGGATAGCTCTCATTTTCATGCTTTCTTTGAGCGGATGTATGCTGATGCACATGGACCATGGAGGACACGACTCAGACCACGAAACCCAATCCGGAGGCAAAACTTCCGAGGGCAACTCCTCAATAAACGATGTCTCGATTTCCACCGCTTCGGTCTCTGGGACATCCGGCTCGGACCCGCATGAGAAAAAGCATAAACAATCCAAGAAATCCAGGACTCTCATGTTTTTGGGCGGAATCGGCATGGGATTGATGATGGTTTTGATGGTTCTATAGTAGAGTTCACGCAAAGCAAGGGCTTGAAATCAACATACTGAGGAGAATACGATGATGAACAAAATGATGGTAGGATCGGCAATCATGGCAGGGTTATTGTTCTCGGGATGGATCTACGCTGAAGAAGGCCACAAGCACGGGCAAAAAGAGGCGAGTAAAACCGGCGCGCAGACGATCCAGGGCGAAGTGCTGGACATGGTCTGCTTCATGGCGCATGAGGGTCAGGGACCCAAACACAAGAGCTGCGCGCTCAAGTGCGTGAAGGAAGGCGCGCCCATGGGTTTGCTCACGAAAGACGGCAAAGTCTATCTGCTTATCGAAGATCATGCGTCGAAAAAACCCTATGAGCAGATGAAGGACTGGGCGGGAAGCCAGGCGACCGTCAAAGGAGATGCCTTCGAGAAGGGCGGCGTCCAGGCGATTGTGGTCAAAACATCTGAGAAAGGAAAGTAACTCCAATTCCTCCCCCCTATCTGCTTCACCCGATTGCAGTTCATTTTCCCATAGCTCTTCTAACCCTGGGGATGGCACTTGCGCTGATTCATCAGGTTTGGAAAAAAGGGGATTGGGAATGGCTTGAACCGGCATCGCTTTGGCTCCTTTGGATCGGGACTTTGAGCGCGGCGGCGGCCGTGGGGCTGGGGCTCCTTGCGGAGGAAACCGTCCCACATGTGCCAGCGGCCTGGGAGGCGATGGAAGAGCACGAAACGCTTGCTTTCTGGACCCTGGGACTGTTCGCTGCCCTCTCACTCACACGGATATTACTCCGGAAAAAATGGGACTCTCTGGCAAACAAATGGAAGGTCATATTTCTTGGGGGATGGGCGGTTGCCATTGGAGTGCTTATTGCCACAGCTCAGCACGGAGGCGATCTGGTATACAACTACGGGGTTGGGTTTATAAAGTAGATTTTGAGGCGGAGCCGTTTAAAAACCTGGGAGGAGAAATCGATGAAGTCCATCACAAAAGCAGTAATGGTTACAATGTTGGGAATCAGCGTTTCGTTCGCGGCGCCCAAGCCGAAAGCCAAAGCAATCTCGGAAGCGGTTTTAGCTCCGGGAGCTTACAGCGCGCAGGTGAAAGGAATCGTCTGCGGGGGCTGCGGACAGCTCATTCAACAAACATTGGAAAAGTTCAACGGGATAGAGAAGGTCGCCGTCAACCAGGACGAGAAAACGGTCAACTTCCAGGTCAGGAAGGGGAGCAAGCTGAAATTATCAGAAATCCAGAAGGCCTTGCAGGCGTCCGCCGGAAAAATGGGCATGGGAGCAGATTATACTCTTCAAAACCTTAAGAAAGTTGGCTGAGTTCATCATGGATGCGACTGTCAAATCTACAGACCCTGTTTGCGGCATGGATGTTGTTCCTGGAGAATCTCGCGGAGGTTCCTGGAATTTACACGGAAAGACCTTTTATTTCTGCAGTCCAAATTGCAAGGAGAAGTTTAAGGCAAGTCCGGGACAATATCTTTCGCCGATAGTCTCCCCTCCAGCGGCAGATTCCCAAGCCATGTACACCTGTCCCATGCACCCCGAGATCCGTCAACAAGGGCCCGGTTCCTGTCCGATCTGCGGCATGGGCTTAGAGCCGTTAATGGTGAAGGATCAAGAACCAGATAATCCTGAGCTCACGGACATGAAGCGCCGCTTTCGCTGGAGCGTGAGTTTGACAATTCCTGTTTTTATTCTGGGAATGTCCCACTGGCTGCCCAGTCACGAGTTGCGAGAACAGATGACCCGGCCCTTTTGGCTTTGGGCGCAGGCGCTGCTTTCGGCCCCGGTCATCCTCTGGGGAGGCAGGCCATTTTTCGAAAAGGCTTGGGCCTCGCTCAAGCGCAAAAGTCCGAACATGTTTACCCTTATCGGCCTTGGAACAGGGGTGGCCTTTCTTTATAGCCTGGCTGCTCTATTTTTCCTTGATCAAAAATTATTTTTGGATGCCCATGGAGCTGTCAATGTGTATTTTGAGGCGGCAGCCGTGATCATTGTCCTGGTCCAGTTGGGCCAAATTTTGGAGTTAGGCGCCCGGGCTCGGACCGGAGGAGCTATCCGGGCTCTGTTGGGACTCTCTCCCAAAACAGCGCGGCGTTTGAATCCGAACGGTCAGGAAACCGAAGTCTCATTGGACGACATTCATCCTGGGGACAGATTGAGAATCCGGCCGGGCGAAAAGATCCCGGTGGACGGCGCGGTCCTGGACGGCGCAAGCGCGGTGGACGAGTCCATGATCACAGGCGAGCCCATGCCCGCGGCCAAGGAACCGGGCAGCCCCGTGACGGGAGGCACCGTCAACGGCCAAGGCAGTTTTGTCATGGAAGCCCGGCGCGTAGGCCGCGAGACCCTGCTGAGCCGCATCGTGGAGATGGTGAGCCAGTCTCAGAGAAGCCGGGCGCCGATTCAGCGCCTCGCGGATCAGGTTTCATTTTATTTTGTTCCGACCGTGATGGTCATTGCGGTTTTAAGCTTCACGGTTTGGGGGATTTTGGATCATTGGGACTATGCGATTTTAAGCGCTGTCTCCGTTCTCATCATCGCCTGTCCTTGCGCTCTGGGCCTGGCAACCCCCATGTCCGTCATGGTCGCCGTGGGCAAAGGGGCAACGTCGGGAATTTTAATTCGAGACGCCGAATCCCTGCAAATTCTGGAAAAGGTGGATACTTTAGTGGTTGATAAAACTGGAACATTGACGGAAGGCCGCCCCCGCCTCAAGCAAGTCGTTCCGGTTGCCTCCTGGCCGGAACAAGAGCTGCTCTCCTGGGCGGCAAGCCTGGAACAATCCAGCGAACATCCCATAGCGCAAGCGATTGTTTCTGCCGCAAAGGAACGAGGATTCAGCATTGATTCTGCTCAAGGATTTCAGGCAGTACCGGGCAGCGGCATTCGGGGAACCGTGTCCGGACATCGAATCCTTCTGGGCAATTTGCGGTTGCTTTCGGAAAATGGCGTTTCAATTGATAAAGATGACGCAAAATTCACCGCTATAATGGGATCGGGCGTGACCGTCATGGCGATGGCTGTCGATGAAAAGCTGGCGGGCTATCTCGCTGTGGCGGATCTAATCAAACCCTCCACCCCGGAAGCCGTCCGGCAGATTCGGAATGAAGGAATCCGTCTCATCATGCTGACCGGCGATCAAAAACCGGCCGCGCAAGCCGTGGCGAATGAATTAAAAATAGAAGAATTTACGGCGGAGTTGCTGCCGGGAGACAAAAAGGCTGTCATCGAACGTTTGCAAAAGGAGGGGCGCATCGTGGCCATGGCCGGGGACGGGATCAATGATGCGCCGGCTCTGGCTCAAGCGAATGTGGGCATTGCCATGGGGCACGGCAGCGATGTGGCTCTGGAAAGCGCCGGGGTGACACTGATTAAGGGGGATCTTCGAGGCATCGTATCTGCCCTGCGGCTGGGCCGATCTGCAATGCGCAATATCCGGCAAAATCTGTTTTTTGCCTTTGCCTATAATGCGCTCGGGGTCCCTATAGCCGCAGGCATTCTATTCCCCTGGACAGGATTGATGTTGAGTCCCATCATCGCCAGCGCGGCCATGAGTTTGAGTTCGGTGTCTGTGATCGTCAATGCGTTGCGTCTGCGCCAGATGAAACTGTGAGTTGCCCGTGATATCGTCCCATCCAGTAGGGCAGTAAGAAGACCACCCCATCGCCCTCGATGTCGCCGTTCCCGGGATTAGGACGATATGGGTTGCCGTTCCAGCGCAGGAGCGTGTGAGTATAAATTCCGCTTTCTTCCACGCCGCCAGGCAGATTGATTTGTTTCCAGGACATTTTTTCCAGAGTTTTAATGCCCTCTTCCAACCCGCAATCTTCTCCGTTAAAGATGCATTGAGTGAAATTCCACCAGGGACTCTTCACCGGCTTGACGATTTCCCATGTTTTTCTCAAACTTTCCCTGTAGATGCTCAACAGCGCGGGATCGGCCTCATACTTCAATAGCGGATAGAATGCGCAGAAGGCCAGCTCGACATCCGAATGATTCAAGTCCGCCGGATCAATGACACCGTTTCGCACATTCTCCGCATAGCGGTGTTTTTCAACCAGCTCCATGTATTTTGTCTGATACTTGGGATCCCCCGTGATATGATGTGCTGCCTTCAGATGCGACAGGATTTCGAGGGAGTTCAAGCCCCGCTCCTGGCTCCAATCTTCATCCTGCAAGCCATGGACCGGCTGTCCGTCATTCAATTGTTTCGGATTCCACACTCCCCATCGCGTCGGTTTACCGTCCAGATCGACCAAGTACCAATCGTTTTCGATGATAGTGTCCATCACCCGCCGAACTAGCCGCTGAACTCGCATTTTCTCCGGGCCATCCGCAACAAGATCGTAGAAGACGGAATAAGCAAGGAAATGCCCATCCAGCTCGTCCGATGAAGTGTCCCCCTTCCATTCCCATTTTCCGGACGCGTCCACATGCCATTCTCCGTCATATCCATGCTTCTTGGGCTCCCCAACTTTAACAATGGAGCGGGCGGGAAACCCCGGTTTTCCCGTGATTTTCTCCAGCCATTCCAAACTCCTAAAACTCTCGCGGGCCCATTGACGGGCTTTGGGATCCTTCGTCGCCGCATACTTAAAACTCATGGCGGTGACATATAGCGCCGTCCAAAGGCCATCGTTGTCGCTGGAGTGAAGAAAACCGCCCTTCAGTTCACGGACAAACCCATGTTTTACGTGGCGTTCTCGAATGATTTTTTCAAAGTGCGATGCTTTTTCCTGTAAGGATGGGTTATCAGGCGGGAGAGTCTGCGCCATGGAAGCGCAGGGCATCCAGAGGAGGGTGAGAATAACTATCTTGACGCGGTTGATCAAAGAGGGACTTAAAGAAGGATGTTTTTAATCCTCAATTTACAAGCCGGCGCGCTTAAAAATCAAGTCCCGGTGGCGCACGTAATAGGCAGGATTGAAGCACTCGAGGATGTCTTTCTCAGACAGCACAGCGCGGATTTCGCGGCTCTCCAGAATGAGTTTCTTGAAATCCTTGCCTTCCGTCCAGGCCTTCTGGGCGTTGCCCTGCACAAGCTTGTACGCGTCTTCGCGCGAATATTTCCCTTTGGATTTCTGCAAGATTTCCAACAGCAGCCTCTGCGAAGCCAAAATCAAAAAAGTCTTATTGAGATTTTGCTTCATCCGGTCCGGATAAACCTGGAGCCCCGAGATGATGATCGTCATGCGGTGGAGCATGTAATCCAGCAAGATGGTGGAGTCGGGCAGGACCACACGCTCTACGGAGGAATGGGAAATGTCCCGCTCATGCCAGAGGGCCATATTTTCCATTGATGCCTGAGCGTTGGAGCGGAGAAGCCGGGCCAATCCGCAGATGTTCTCACATCCCACGGGATTGCGCTTGTGCGGCATGGCGGAGGAGCCCTTTTGCCCTTCCGTGAAGGGTTCTTCAGCTTCCATAACTTCCGTCCTCTGCATATGCCTGATTTGGAGCGCGATCCGCTCGAGCGTGCCGCCGATCAAAGCGATCGTGGAGAGAAACTGAGCGTGACGGTCGCGAGGCACAATCTGAGTGGAAACCGGCTCCACCTGCAACCCCAGCTTGGCCATCACAAACTTTTCAAGTGCGGGGTCCAGATGCGCGTAAGTCCCCACCGCGCCGGAGATCTTTCCAAAAGCGACGGCCTTCTCTGCCTCCGCCAACCGCTGTTCATCTCTCATGACTTCGGAGTACCATCCGGCGACTTTCAGCCCAAAAGTGGTGGGCTCGGCGTGCACCCCGTGCGTACGGCCTGCCATAATGGTGTCCTTGTGCTTTTTGGCCAGTGAGGCGAGCGCTTTTTTGAGGAGAGAAAGCTCATCCGCAAGCAATTTGGAAGACCGCACCATCTGCACGGCGAGCGCCGTGTCCAAAACATCCGAAGAAGTCATGCCCATGTGCAGGTGGCGGGCCGCCTTGCCCACCTTGCGCTCCACTTGCGTCAAAAAAGCGATGATGTCGTGCTTGACCACCTTCTCGATCTCGTTGATTTGCGCGACATCGATGGCGGCTTTCTTGCGCACCTGATCCAGATCAGCCTTGGGCACTTTCCCGGCCTTGACCATGGCTTCCATGGCGAGGATTTCCACTTCAAGCATCACCTGAAAACGATTTTCATCGGCCCAGATGGCCGACATCTCAGGGCGGGAATAGCGCGGGATCATTGGAGGGTCACCCCTTCTCCGCCCTTTTCAATTTGGCCCAGAACATAACATTCTTTAAATGATTTACGGACGGCATCCGCCCTGGCTTTGTCGGCCACGATTACCAGGCCAATACCCATGTTGAAGGTGCGGTACATTTCAGCTTCGTCCACGCCGCCCTTGGCCTGGAGTTTATTAAAGATATCCAAAACGGGCCAGCTCCCTTTGCGCACCCGCACGGAAAAGCCCTTGGGGATGACGCGCGGGATATTCTCATACCAGCCCCCGCCCGTGATGTGGGCGATGGCTTTGATCCCGGATTTTTTGAGAGCCGCAAGGACAGGCTTCACATAAATATAGGTAGGCGCGATCAGCTCAGCGCCCAGGGCGCGGATTTCTGATTCTGAAAAAACTTTTCTCACAAGCGAATAGCCGTTGGAATGAAATCCGCTCGAGGGCAGGCCCAGGAGGACATCCCCCGCCTTCACTTTTTTGCCGTCCACGATGGATTTTTGCGGCGCCCAGCCCACTGCAAATCCGGCCAGGTCATATTCCCCGTGAAGATAAAATCCTGGCATCTCAGCCGTTTCACCGCCCAGCAGCGTGCAGCCGGATTCTTCGCATCCGCGGTAGATGCCTTCGATCACTTTTTCCGCGATTCCAACTTCAAGCTTGCCGCAAGCAAAATAGTCCAGAAAAAAAAGCGGCTTGGCCCCCACACAGATCAAGTCATTCACGTTCATGGCCACCAAATCGATGCCCACGGTGTCGTGTTTGTTTAAGAGAAAAGCAATTTTGAGTTTTGTCCCCACGCCGTCGCAGCAACCGGAGAGAAAACCGGGGCCGGAGGTCTTGGGAAGAGGGAAGAGGCCGGAAAAACCACCGATAGCTTTGGAGGACACTTTGGAGCCGGCCGTCATGCGCTTGATGCGCCGGACCAGCTCGTTGCCGGCATCAATATCAACGCCGGATTTTTGGTAGGTGAGCCCTGACACTACTTGACCCTGCTGCCGGGCTTGACCGCCGGAGTGCCCTCTTTGCAGAGCGGACAGTCTTGCGGAGAGTAATCTTTGAGGGGAAGTTTCAGCAGAACGGTCTTGGTGGTGCCAAAATTGATGGGAGCCGCACTCCGCTCGGCCACGGAAGCCACGCCGAGAAGCTTGGCGCCGGCGTTTTGCGCCAGCTGAACGATTTCTTTCAATGAGCCGCCGGTGGTGATAACGTCTTCCACAGCCAGCACGGTTTCTCCCGGTTTGATTTCAAAGCCTCGGCGCAGTTTGAGCTGGCCGTCAGAGGAATCCCGCTCGGCGAATATGGCGCGGCAGCCCAATGCACGGGCCACCACATGGCCCAAAATAATGCCGCCCAAGGCAGGAGCGCAGACGGCGGAGAGCCGCACGGGCACTCCGGCGTTTTCTTCGCGCACGCGGGCCACAAGCTCTTCCCCAAGCCGCTCGGCCACATCCGGATGCTGAAGCACAAGGGCGCACTGGATGTACATGTCAGAATGGCGTCCGGATGTGAGCTGAAAATGCCCTTCCAGGAGAGCCTGTTTTTCTTTGAATAAATTCTTGATTTCGTGTTCGGCCATCATCCCATCACCTCTTCACATCTAAAGTGGTGGAACCATTCTATTTTATTTCTAGGTGATGGGATCATTGGAATGCCCTCGCAATCTTGAGTATTGTTTGCACCCTGTCTTCAGCTTCCAGAATGGGGCGGCCCACGATGAGATAATCCGCTCCCGCCTTTATTGCCGCTTCCGGCGTCATGACTCTTTTTTGGTCGTCTTTCTTGCGCTCTTCTGCCGGCCGGATGCCGGGAACGCCGATAAACATGTTTCGCCCGATGGCCTTGCGCACTGTTTTAATTTCAAGCCCGGAAGCCACCACCGCGTCCAGCCCCGCTTTTCTGGCCAGAG
>Ga0155662_1027_pt2 | contig 10422 bp, 13 predicted proteins | sample RifCSPlowO2_01_FD_107319 | JGI IMG/M metagenome (GOLD analysis project Ga0155662, IMG submission 107319) | Elusimicrobia bacterium RIFCSPLOWO2_01_FULL_54_10
CCGCAGAAGCGTCTCCGATGGTTCCGAGAGCCTCAGACGCCCGCACGCGAACCTGGGGGGAAGGATCGGCCAAGTCTTTCATCAACACGGTGATATGATCCGTGTTGCCCAAAACGGCCAGAGATTCCACGGCCTGGGTGCGGAGAATGTATTTGTCGCTTAAGACAAATTCCTTAAGAATGGGAATGGCCCGCGCGTCTCCGATTTTGGCCATGGCTTTCATCGCCCGGGCCTTGACCACGTCAAATTCGTCCTTGAGCAGGTGTGTGAGCGGAGCCATGGCCCTGGCGTCGCCCACCGCGCCCAGGGCTTCCGCCACGCTGCCCCGAACATAAAAGGACTTGTCGGCAAACGATTCCTTGATGACGCCCCAGGCCAGGGCCGCCAGAGTCATGGGGTCGTCCGCCTGGAATGCCACGATCATCTGATCGTATGTTTCCTGAGCGGCCAAAAATTTATTTTGAGCGACGAGCGCTTTGATTTTGACGGTGAACGCGCCCTGCGGAGGCGGATTTTTTTTAAGGAGGCCGTCGGCAATTTTGATGGCCTCCTCCGCCCGGCCTTTGGTCAGAGCTTCCTGCGCGCGCTCCAGTTTGCCGGCGTCGCCGCCAAGGAGGGCAAAGGTCGGAACGGGATTGAAGGCTGCGGCGAGAAGAAGAAGGGGAAGAAGGGAAAGGGGACGGACGCGGATTATTTGCTTCTCCGCCTGGACATGCCTTCGGCAATGCGGAGCCTCAGAAGCGCGCGCCGGAGCGCGGCCTGCGCCTGTTCCAAATCGGCCGGGCTGGCCGCTTTCTGCATGTCCTTGCGGGCCTTTTCTGCGGCCTGGCGGGCGCGTTCAGCGCTGATTTCGCCCTGCATTTCCGCGGTTTCCGCAAAAACATGGACGCGGTTTCTCAAAACTTCCACAAAACCGCCGGAGACGGCAAAAAACTCCGTGCGGTCTCCGCTCTGAATTCGGAGCTCCCCGGTGGCCAGCTGAACCAACAGCGGAGCATGGCCGGGAAGGATGCCGATTTCACCCTCCAATGCGGGAATCGTTATGGAATCCGCTTGTTCGGAAAACGCCAGACGCTCGGGCGTGATGACTTCCAGATCAAGCACCGGTTTTGCCTCCGCCGGACGGATTGCTGATGTCCAGCGTTTGGCTGATCACTTCCATCAGCTTCGTGATGTCCACGGGTTTGGACAGATACGCGAAGGATCCGCTTTTCATGGCGTTTTCCATCATCTCCGTCTGCGAGTGCCCCGTCACCATGATGACGGGCAGGTCCGGGCGGACGGTCTTGATTTGTTTCAATGTTTCCAGGCCGTTGATGCCGGGAAGTTGGAGATCAAGAAGGATCACCTGGAATTTCCGTTCCTTGATGCTTTTGATGCACTCTTCGCCGCTCTGAGTTTCCATCACTTTGTAGCCTTTTCTTTCCAGAATCACCTTGTAGGAGGCGCGGTCCTCCACGCTGTCGTCCACCAGGAGGATGAGCGTCTTGTTTTCAATGCATTCGCCGATCACTTCCAGAATCCGCTCCATGTCAAAAGGTTTGTAAAGCACCGCGTACGCGCCTTCGTGAATGGCCCGGCGGATTTCATCTTCAAGCGCGAAAGCGGTCATCATGATGACCGGCACTTTAGGGTTGATTTCCTTGATCTTGATGTAGGCGTCCACTCCGTTCAATCCCGGCATTTTGATGTCCATGATGACCAGGCCGTAATCCCGCTTTTTGATTTCTTCGAGGGCTTTTAGGCCGTCTTCAGCCACATAAACTTCATATCCCCGCTTGGCCAGGATGCCTTTCAAAGTCAGCCGCATGCTGGCCTGGTCGTCCACGACAAGAATGTTCACTCTCATGTCCTCCTTAAAAAACCCTCTTCGCTTCCAGGGGCAATATTACAATAAATTCACTGCCTTTGCCCACCGCCGAGCGGACCTCAATTTTTCCTCCGTGGGCCTCCACAATGCCGGTGCAGATGGCAAGACCCAGGCCCGTGCCCTTGTCTTTGGTGGTAAAAAGCGGCTCAAAAATCTTATTGATGTTTTCTTCTGGAATACCCGATCCCGTGTCTTTGAAAACAATCTGAACGGCTTTTCCCTGTTCGCCGATTTCGAGCTCCGTAGTGATGGTGAGGCTCCCGCCTTCGGGCATGGCCTGGCAGGCGTTGGTCGCCAGGTTGATAAACACCTGCCTCAGGCGCAGCGGGTCCGCCAGAACTTGCGGCAGGCCCCGCGCGAATGATTCAGTCCAGGTCACGCCGGGCGGCGTATCCAGCACGCTTTTCACTTCGGCGAGCAGGCCGTTGATGTCCGTCATGTGGGGGTGAAGCTTGCCCACTTTGGAATAGTCCAGAAGGTCTGAAATGATGGCGGTGGCGCTCTTGATCTCGGATTCGATCACTTCAATGAATTCGGGAATCGACGGGTCTTTTTCAACCAGGTTGCTGGCGGGGATGGCGTCTTTGATGTAGTACACGGCGTTCTTGATGGCGCCGAGCGGATTGCGCAGTTCGTGGCCCACGCCGGAAGCCAGACGGCCGATGGCCGCCATTTTTTCCTGCAGCAGGATTTGATCCTGAAGTTTCGTCAAATCGTTATAAGCGCGCTCCAGCTGGGAGGCCCGCAGGGCCTCGCGCACCAAGTAGTGATAAATGAAAACGTTAAAAACCACCACCAGCAGGGCAATCGCGGCCAAAATCATGCGCACCCTGCGTCGCAGCATGTTGAAATCCTCATTCGAGATCTGCACAGCCGCAATGCCGATGGATCTGGACTGGCGGCCCATCACGGGTGCCAAGTACAGGTTGCGGTATGCGCCTTCGTGGGTTTCCGTGGCGTTTAAGAATTTGAGGCGGTCGGGGTCCAGGGGAAGGTCAAATTCTTCTCCGTCCTGATATGCTTTCTGTCCTTTGAAATTTAGGAAGGCCGTGGCAATCACTCCCTTGTCCTTTTCGCGAACCAGATTGGAAAGATTTTTCAGGGATTCGGCGTCCCGGTTTAAGAACGGGGTGGACCCGGATTTGGAAAGAGTTTCCACCATGTTCTGACCCGCCCTGATCCTATCAGCTTTTTCAATTCCCAGATAAAGCTGGAGGGTCCACCAGGAAAGGCCGATGACAAAACAGACAAGAAGGACGATGAGGGGGAGAACAAATATTTTCTGAAAACGGTTTATGATGGAGCGTTTCATGGAGTTACGGGAGGAGCCTCACGCGGTCTGCATTTGGCGGGCCTTCTCCACAGCCTCTTCAATGCCGCCCACCATGTAAAAGGCCTGCTCCGAAAGGGCGTCGTGACGGCCTTCGGCAAGCTCCTTGAACCCGCGGAGAGTGTCTTTGAGCGGCACATATTTACCCGGGGTGCCGGTGAAGGTTTCCGCCACAAAGAACGGCTGGGAGAGGAATTTCTGGATTTTTCTGGCGCGGGTCACAATGAGCTTGTCTTCTTCTGACAGCTCGTCGATGCCCAGAATGGCGATGATGTCCTGCAAGTCGCGGTAGCGTTGCAGGATTTTCTGCACCGAGCGGGCGACCTGGTAATGCTCCTCTCCCAAAATTTTAGGGTCCAGAATTCTTGAAGTGGAATCCAGCGGATCCACGGCGGGATAAATGCCCAGCTCCGCGATCTGGCGGGAGAGCACCGTGGTGGCATCCAAATGGGCGAAGGCCGTGGCCGGGGCCGGGTCCGTCAAGTCATCGGCGGGCACATAAATGGCCTGCACGCTGGTGATGGAGCCTTTCTTGGTGGAGGTGATGCGTTCCTGCAGTTCACCCATTTCCGTGGAGAGCGTGGGCTGATAACCCACCGCGGAAGGCATGCGGCCCAGAAGTGCCGAAACTTCAGAGCCTGCTTGTGTGAATCGGAAAATATTGTCGATGAAAAGGAGCACATCCTGGCCTTTGGTATCGCGGAAATATTCCGCTTGGGTGAGCGCGGTCAGGGCCACGCGCAAGCGGGAGCCGGGGGGTTCGTTCATCTGGCCGTAAACCAGAACGGCTTTGTCGAGCACGCCAGACTCTTTCATTTCCTCAAGAAGGGCCGTGCCTTCGCGGGTCCGCTCTCCCACGCCGCCGAAAACGGAAACGCCGCCGTGGTGCAGGGCGACATTGTGGATGAGCTCCATGATGACCACGGTCTTTCCCACGCCCGCACCGCCAAAGAGGCCCACTTTCCCGCCTTTCATGTAGGGTGCCAGAAGATCGATGACTTTAATGCCCGTTTCAAAAATCTGCGGCGTGGTTTCCAAATCCGTGAACAACGGTGCCGGACGGTGGATTGAAAGCGTTTGCTCGCCGACAATGTCGCCTTTATAATCCTTTTGCTCGCCCAAAACGTTCATCAAGCGGCCCAAACATTTTTGTCCGACGGGAACGGAGATGGGCGCTCCGGTGTCTTCGGCGGTCAGGCCGCGCTTCAAGCCGTCCGTGGAAGCCATGGCCACGGTGCGCACCGTGTTGTCGCCCAAATGCTGAGCCACTTCCACGGTGACCCATCCTGCGCCGTTCTCCCCTTCGCCCCGCCTGATTCTGACGGCGTTTAAAATGTCCGGCAACTGGCCTGCGGGAAACTCCAGGTCCACCACGGGTCCGATGACTTGCACGACTTTTCCTTGATTCATGGTTTCTCCTTACAATATTAGCTTAAAGCTTCTGCGCCGCCTACAAGTTCGGCAATTTCCCGCGTGATGATGGCCTGGCGCGAACGGTTGAGCCGGAGCGTGAGCGCTTCAATAAGTTCCTTGGCATTTTTGCTGGCGCTGTCCATGGCCGACATCCTGGCACCCAGCTCCGCGGCGTAGGACTCCATGAGCACCCTGAAAATCTGGGACTTGACATAGCGCGGCAGAAGCGCGGCCAGAAGGTCCTCCCTCCGAGGCTCATATATGAAGTCAGTCTGTGCGTCCGACAAAATTTTAGCGGGCCGCTCCACCGGCAGAAGTTTTTCCGCCGTCAAGTTCTGTTGCAAGACGGATTTGAATTGGTTGTAAATCACCGTCACCTCGGCCAGCTCGTCCTTCTGGAAAGCGGCCATGATGTCTTCGCCGATGATTTCCGCGTGTTTGTAAGAAAGGTTTCCAAAGATCTGAACATACTCGCCGCGGAGCTCAAACCCGAGCCGCTTCAAGAAATCCCGCCCCTTGCGGCCCACGATGAAAAAATGAATTTCTTTGTCCTTGTTGGTCGCGATGAACTCGCCTGCCTTCTTGATTAAATTGGTATTGAAAGATCCGCAGAGGCCTTTGTCGGCCGTGACCAGCAGAAGGCCCACCTTGTTTGTGGCATGGCGCGCAAAAAGCGGGTGGGGAAAAAGATTTAAGTCGGCGGCATCGCCCGTCACAACGCGCCCAGCCAAATCTGTGAGCATGTCGCGCATTTTGACGGCAAAAGGACGCGCCTGCAGAATCCGGCTCTGCGCGGATTTCAGGCGCGCGGCAGCCACCATTTTCATGGCCTTGGTGATCTGTTGGGTCGATTTGACCGTCTTGATTTTTTTACGGAATTCGCGCAGGGAAGCCATGTTAAATGGGCACGGAAGCGCTTTTTAAGATGGCCGCATAGTCGCGGATGCCCGCATCCGGAGTGAACTGGCAGCGGAATTTCAAAACCTTCTGCGAATACGCCATGTCCGCCTGGGTCTGGTCCTGATAGAACGAATAGGGATTGTCGAAATATTCCGTGGGCTTGCTCGCGCCCAGGGCGCCGTTCAAAGCCTCGATCACTTTATTAAAGGAAGTGGGAATGCCCGTCCCCACATTGAATGCAAATGCGCCGCGCTCGGAAAATTCCAAAGCCTTCAAGTTGGCCAGCACAACATCTTTGACATAAATAAAATCCCGGAACTGGTCTCCCCATTTAAAAACCCGGGGAGCTTTTCCGGAAGCAATTTGAGAATAAAGCTGGTACACCATGCTGGCCGCATGCATTTTGTGCACTTCACGCGGCCCATACACATTGAAATAGCGCAGGCCCACCACAGACATCTCCGGGTTTTTTTCACAAAACCGGGCGGCGGTCTTTTCCATCTCCACCTTGCTCTCGCCATAAATGTTGGCGGGCGCGGGCGTGTCCTTCTCACTCATGGGCACTTTGCCTTTGCCGTAAGTGGCAGCGCTTGAAGCATACGCCACCTTGCGGCAGCCCGTGGATTTGGCGAACTCCAGAATTTTCAAGAAGGCCTCGACATTGGTGGAATACATCAGTTTGGAATCGGTCACCGTGGTGTCGGTGATGGCCGCCTGGTGAAAAATGGCGTCAAATTTTCCGAGAGAGGCGTAATCGTGATTGCGGATGTCCCCGGGAATAAATTTTCCTTTGAAGTCCCGCAAGTTGTCTTTGGATCCCGGCGTGGAATTGCAAAGCCCCACCACTTCGTTTTTTTGAGAGATCAGGACGGAGAGGTTGGAGCCTATGAAGCCGGAAGCCCCGGTAACGAGGTATCGCGCCATGTTATGCGGCAAATCCCTTTTTAAAATCCGCAACGACGACGGAAAAGCGCCCTTTGAGGGCATCATCGATCGTCTTCTTCTCGCGGATTTCAGAAAGAATGTCCGCGTGCTTCTGTTCCAGGAACTTGAAGAATTCCGTTTCGAATTTATTGATGGCTGTGACGGGCACATCATCGATCAGGCCATTGACGCCCGCGAAAATGATGGCCACCTGTTTTTCCACGGGCAAGGGACGGTACTGATCTTGTTTTAAGATTTCCACCATGCGTTCGCCGCGGGCCAGCTGCTGCTTGGAAGATTTGTCCAGGTCGGATCCGAACTGGGCAAAAGCGGCAAGCTCGTTGTATTGTGCCAGGTCCAGACGCAAGCGGCCAGCCACCTGCCTCATGGCTTTGATCTGGGCGCTGCCGCCTACGCGGGACACGGAGAGGCCCACGTTCACCGCGGGCCGCACGCCGGAGAAGAAAAGCCCCGATTCCAGATAAATCTGGCCGTCAGTGATGGAAATGACGTTGGTGGGAATGTAGGCGGAAACGTCGCCGGCCTGGGTTTCGATGATGGGAAGCGCTGTCAGAGAGCCGCCGCCATTTTTGTCCGACAGTTTGCTGGCGCGCTCGAGCAGGCGGGAGTGTAAATAAAATACGTCGCCCGGATATGCCTCGCGGCCTGGCGGACGGCGGAGCAGAAGTGAAATCTGGCGGTACGCCTGAGCGTGTTTGGAAAGATCGTCAAAAATGCAAAGCGCGTGGCGGCCCTTCCACATGAACTCTTCGCCCATGGCCGTGCCCGAATATGGGGCGATGAACTGCAGGGGGGCCGGGTCCGAGGCGGAGGCGGAAACCACGATGGTATATTCCATGGCCCCGAAATTTTCCAGTTTCTGCACCACCTGGGCCACGGTGGACTGCTTTTGGCCGATGGCCACATAGATGCAAACCACATTTTGTCCCTTTTGATTTATGATGGTGTCGATGGCGATTGCGGTTTTCCCTGTTTGGCGATCGCCAATGATGAGCTCACGCTGTCCTCGGCCGATGGGAATCATGGAATCGATGGCTTTAATGCCCGTTTGCAAAGGTTCATGAACGGATTTCCGCTCCACCACGCCCGGAGCAATGACTTCCACGGGCCGGGTGCCCGTATTTTTGATGGGGCCCTTCCCGTCTATCGGCTGGCCGAGAGGATTGACCACACGCCCGATCATGCCGTCGCCCACGGGCACATTCATGATTTTCCCGGAGCGGCGCACTTCGTCGCCTTCGCGGATCAGGCGGGACTCGCCCAAAAGCACGCAGCCGACATTTTCTTTTTCCAGATTGAGCGCCATGCCGGAAACGCCGCGTGGGAATTCCAGCAGTTCTCCGGCCACCGCGTTTTCCAGACCCCAAACGCGGGCAATGCCGTCGCCCACCTGCAGCACATAGCCCACTTCCTTGAGCTCGGTCTTAGCGTCAAATCCCTGAATCTGTTTTTTCAATACGCTTGTGATTTCTTCCGGTTTAATGGCCATGGGAACTCCTTAAGATAGACTGTAAATTTTTCAGGCGGTTTTTTAGGCTTCCGTCAATGACGGTGTCGCCCGCCTGGGCGACAAGGCCCGCGAGAAGGCCGGGCTCAACGGTGGTTTCCACCGTTACATCTTTCTTGAAATAAGCGGAGAGCGCTTTCTCAATCTCTTTTTGTGCGGCCGCATCCAACGGAATGGCGGAGCGCACTTGCGCGCGCACTCGCCCTTGCGCTTTCTCCGTTTCGCTCTGAAAGCGCGCCAGAATGAGCGGCAGGAGCGCCAATCGCTTATTTGCCTTCAATATGTCCAGAAAGTTAAGGATCAGCGAGCGCTCCGCTTCAGCGTTGCGGGCCTCCTGGGAGGCCAAAAATAAAGCCCTGGCATAGCGCCCGGCAACGGCAGTTTCTTTCACTTGAGGCTTTTAAGGAAGTCTTGGAGAGCGTCTTCCTGGACTTTTTTGTCGATGGTGCGCTTCACAATCTTCTCCGCAATCTCCATGGACAGAGCGCCTAGCTCCGTGCGCAGTTCGCGCGATATTTTTTCCTTCTCCGCTTCGAGCTCCGCCAGAGTTTTATCGTGGATTTTCCGGGCTTGGGCCTCCGCGTCTTTCAGGATGGTCTCGCGGGCCTGCGCGCCTGTCTTTTCGGCTTCGGCGAGGAGAGCACGGGCACGCGCTTCAATGCCGGTGAGCTGGGCTTCATAATCCGTCTTGATGCGCTCCATCTCCGCGCGGTTTTTTTCCGCGGCTTCAATGTCGGCCTTGATCTTGCCTTCGCGGTCGTCGAGAGATTTTAAGAGCGGCCCCCAGGCCACTTTTTTAAGGATCATGACCATCACCAAAAAAGTGATGATGGTCCAGATCATAAGCCCGAGATCGGGCTTAAGAAGGGTGTCCACTTAAATTCCTTAGTGAGCCGCTTGAGAGGTGGGAGCCGCTTCGGGCGCTCCGCCTTTTGGGAGACCCAAGTTCAACGCCACCAGCAGGCATATCACCAGAGCGAAAAATCCCAAGCCTTCAATGAGCGCCGCGGGAATGATCATCGAGGTTCTCAACGCGCCTGCCGCTTCCGGCTGCCGCGCCGTGCCTTCCAATGCCGCTGCCGCCAGCCGCGCAATTCCGAACGCCGCGCCCAGCATGCAAAGCCCCGCTCCCAATCCTGCTCCCAAGTATCCTAGTCCTAAGTATGTCATGTGTGTCCTCCTGTTAGTTTATGATGAATCAGTGTTCAGGGTGAACGGCCGACCCCACAAACAAAGCAGTCAGAAACGTGAAAATGAATGCTTGTAGGGGAACGACGATCACCAGTTCGAGAAAATAGATAAAGAGGGACATGGCCACGGAAAGTCCCGCCGTGCCCAAGCCCACCCAGGGGTTGATGGCGCCAAAAATAAAGATGAGCCCCAAGAAAGCCAGAATCACGATGTGACCGGCGATCATGTTCATAAAAAGACGGATGGAGAGCGCGAAAGTTTTAGTGAGATAGCCTAAAAGTTCGATGGGGAACATGAGGGGAATGAGCCAGGTGGGCAGACCCGAAGGCACAATGCTCTTAACATAGTGCCCAAAACCCTGCTCGCGAATGCCCGCAATGTGAATGAGAAAAAAAGTGCAGAGCGACAAAGCAGCGGTGACCGCGATGTTGCCTGTGGCGGTTGCGCTTCCGGGAATGAGCCCGATCAAGTTCAAAACCAGAATAAAAAAGAACAGGGTTAAAAAATAATGGAGATATTTTTTACCGTGCGAGCCGAGCGCTTTCAACACCACTTCGTCCCGGATATAAATGACTATGGCCTCCAAAAGAAGCTGGAGACGGCGGGGCTTGAAAAGCCGCAGAGACGCAAAAATGGCCAGGAGCAGGGCCGAGCCGATCCAAAGCATGAGAAGGTGTTTTGTAAAAGAAAACTGGATGCCGCCAATGGTGGCCAGAGTGGCGAAGGAATGGTCCAGGATGTGGTGTTCTAAAACTTCTTTAAAGTCCATTGGATTTCAACCAGATTGATGAGGAAGGTGACCGCGGCCATCGAGAGCAGAACAGAGGGAATGTGAGCGAGCGGACGGTTCAATAGGAAAATAAAAACTCCAAAAAGCCCTGCCAGCTTCCAGAGCATGCCGCCGAAAAAAGCTCCGTAAAAAATCTTGTCCTTGCGCCCGGCCGCCCAGCGCAGAAGCAAAAATGCCAGCCCCCCGTTAACCAGGGCCAGGACGCTTCCTAAGAGCAGGCCTTTAGCGATCATTATTTTTTATTTGCTTTAAAAATGAATAAAAACCGATGATAAAACCCAATGCCGACCCTCCCAGGGTGCAGAAGGGCATGGTGCCGAACTTCTTGTCCAAAAAATACCCCAGGAAAATGCCGCTGAGGATGGCTGTAGCCAGCTGAAGGCCGATGCCGAGGTACTTCGCGTATTGGGGCAAGCTTGAAATGTTACAAAATGCTCAAAATGATTTCAATTCGAGTAATCAGGCAGTATCTAAAA
>Ga0155662_1026_pt3 | contig 10410 bp, 13 predicted proteins | sample RifCSPlowO2_01_FD_107319 | JGI IMG/M metagenome (GOLD analysis project Ga0155662, IMG submission 107319) | Elusimicrobia bacterium RIFCSPLOWO2_01_FULL_54_10
CAGAGAGAGGTGGGCCAATCCACCCATTCCTTCTCCAATGCCTTGCGCAGCGCTCTGCGCGAAGACCCGGATGTCATTTTGGTGGGCGAAATGAGAGACTTGGAAACCATCCAGCTGGCCGTGACCGCCGCCGAGACCGGCCACTTGTGCTTCGGCACTCTGCACACCACGGACGCGGCTTCCACCGTGGACCGCATCATCGACGTTTTTCCGCCTTTCCAGCAGCAGCAAATCCGCGTTCAGCTCTCCAACGTACTGCGCGGCGTGGTGTCTCAAACTCTCCTGCCCCGTTCTGATGAGGAGGGCCGCGTGGCCGCGCGGGAGATCATGGTGGTCACCTCCGCCATCTCCAACCTGATTCGAGAAGGCAAATCGCACATGATCAAAAACGCCATCGAAACCGGGGCCAAGTTCGGCATGATCACTCTGGACAAAGCCCTCATCGAGCTGGTCAACTCCGGCATGGTGTCTATGGAAGCGGCCTGCGCCAAAGCGCATGATCCCGAGCTGGTGAAGTCCGGCGGGAATAGCCGCGCGGGATCCCTCTAAAAAACCATGCTTCTGGACGAATGCCTCAAGCGCATCGTCGAACTCAAAGCCTCTGATTTGCATTTGAAGGCAGGCCGGCCGCCCCTCATGCGCTTGAAGGGCGACATCGTGCCCATGGACGGGCAGGAAGCTCTTTCCGCCGAGGATGTGCAGCGCCAGATCTATTCCGTCACCAGCACTCTTCAGCAAAAGCATCTGGAAGAACAGCGCGAGCTGGATTTTTCATTTCAAATCAAAGGCGTGGCGCGGTTTCGAGGCAATGTTTTTTTTCAGCGCGGCACGCTCTCCGCGGTGTTCCGCGTCATCCCCACCCAGGCCCCCACCGTGGAAGAGCTGGGCCTTCCGCTCATATTAAAAGAGCTGGTGTCGCGCCCCCAGGGGCTGTTTCTGGTCACAGGGCCCACAGGGTCCGGAAAGAGCACCACCCTGGCCTCTCTCGTGCAGTTCATCAATCTGAATTTTCCCAAGCATATCATCACCATTGAAGATCCCATCGAATTCGCCTATACGGATGCCAAGGCCGCCATCAACCAGCGGGAAATCGGCACGGACACGGCGGATTTTGCCCAGGCCCTGCGCCGGGCCCTGCGCCAGGATCCGGACGTGATTTTAATGGGTGAGCTCCGCGACAGCGTCACCATTTCCACGGCCATCACCGCCGCGGAAACGGGTCATTTGGTATTTGGCACCATCCACACAAACGATGCCCGGCAGACCGTGGACCGCATTGTGGATTCCTTCTCCGGCGAAACCCAAAGCCAGGTGCGTCTGCAGATTGCCTCTGTTCTGATCGCCATTGTCTCGCAGCGGCTAATCAAGCGCGGCGACGGCACGGGGCGGGTGGCGGCCGTGGAACTCATGATCAACAGCCCCATGGTCAAGAAGTTGATTGAAGACAACAAGACGGGCCAGATCCCCAAAGTGATGGAGGAGTCTTCTTCTTTTTATAAAATGCAGACCTACAACCAGGCTCTGATTCAGCTGATCAAAGAAAACTATATTACCTTCGAAGAAGCCCTCAAAGTGTCGGATAACCCCAGCGACTTGAAGATCAAACTTCAAACGCAGGGCATATCTGCGCCCACTCTTTGAGTTTTTCTTCGTCTCAATTTAAGAAATTCGCCGTTGCCGCGGCCATGAGCGCCGATTCCAAACAGGGCGCCGAAATCTCCGTTCTTGACATCCGCAAAGCTCCGGGCGGGCCTTCGGACTACATGCTCCTGATGAGCGCGAACTCCCATGTCCACATGAAAACCTTGCGGGATTCCATTGAAGAGTCTTTGGAAGGATACGGCCTGACTTCCATTCACCGGGACGGTTCGCGCGACAGCAAATGGATGGCTCTGGATTATGGCGGCCTTCTGATCCATATCTTTCTGGAAGAAGTGCGTGATTTTTATTCCCTGGAGAGGCTTTGGCCCGAAGCCAGGACGCTGGCGTGGGAGCCCCAAAAAACCAAAGTTCCATCCAGAAAGCGGCGCAAATCATGATCCGTTCGCGCATCACCCAAATCATCAAAAAAGCCCTGTCCAAACAATATCCGGAGGCCGCCGCCGCTTCATTTTCCGTGGATGAGCCCGGCACGGGGATTGCTGCGGACGTGTCCACCAACACTGCTCTCGCTCTGACTAAAAAACTTGGAGTTCCTCCCGCAAAAATAGCCGATGAACTGATTCGGAGCCTTTCCCAGGGCACTGAGAAAGGCATGTTCACCGGACTTGAAACAGCCAGAGGGGGATTTGTTAATTTTGTGTTGCACGACAATTATTTGCGGGATATCACCACTGAAATTTGTCTGAAAGGACAGTCTCTCGGCCCGGAAGCGCCGGTTGCGCCAGCCAAAGTGATGATTGAGTTCGTTTCCGCCAATCCCACCGGGCCGCTCCATATCGGCCACGGACGGGGGGCATCGCTCGGAGATTCACTGGCACGCATATACCGCCAATGCGGCTATCCGGTGCAGACGGAATACTACGTCAACGATGTGGGCGTGCAGATGCAGATTTTGGCGCAGTCAACTGAACTGCGCAGCCGCGAACTTGAAGGAGAGAGTGTCAACTTCCCTGAAAATGGATATCAGGGAGCTTACGTCAGCGATATCGCCAAAGAGATGGCCGCGGCGGGAAGGAACGATTTTGACAAGTATCCGAGAGAATATATTTTAAACTGGATCCGCAAAGACTTGGAAGATTTCGGGGTGCCGTTCGACGCCTGGTTTTCGGAGTCCGAACTTTTTAAGCGCGGGAAAGTGGAAGAAGTCTTGTCTGCTTTGCGCGCCAAGGGCCTGCTCAAAGAAAAGGACGGCGCCTTGTGGTTCATCTCCCAGGCCGCGGAGGAGGATGCGGAGCTGGACAAGGACCGCGTCCTCAAAAAATCCGACGGGCGTTACACCTACTTTGCCTCCGACATCGCTTATCACAAGGATAAATTTGACCGGGGCTTTGGCCTGGCCATCGACATCTGGGGCCACGACCACCATGGCTATGTGCCCCGCGTGGAGGCCTCCATTTCTGCTCTCGGAATCCCCAAGGAAAAACTCAAGATCCTGCTCTATCAGCTGGTGTCTTTAAAACGGGACGGAAAAAAAGTTGTGATGTCCACCCGTTCCGGCCAGTTTGTCACTCTCAAAGAAGTGGTGGATGAAGTGGGCCGGGATGCGGCGAGGTTTTTTTTCGCGCTTCGGAGCCCCAACTCGCAACTGGAATTTGACGTGGACCTGGCCAAGAAGCAGTCCAATGAAAACCCGGTTTATTATGTGCAGTATGTGCACGCCCGGATTTGCTCCATTTTCCGGGAAGCCGAAAAGCGGGGGATTAAATATTCCGACCCGGAATTATCAAAGAATACCCGCCCGCTTGAAAAGGCCGAGAGAGACTTGGTCTTAAAGATGGGATTTTTTACGGATGTTCTGGAGGGATGTCTTCAAATTTCTTCGCCGCATCTGCTGGCGGTTTACCTGATGGATCTGGCCACGCGGTTTCACAAGTTTTACGACGCCTGCCGGGTGCTGGACGCCGAGCCTGCCGTGATCCAGGAACGCCTGAAAATCCTCCAGGCCACCCGAAGTGTTGTAAAGCTGGGATTATCCCTGCTCGGAGTCTCCGCGCCGGAGAAGATGTAAATTCTTACTACGAAATAGACTATTTTCTGTAGTATACTTAACACATATTTATGGCGATTAGAGACATTCCCAAGGCGATTCGGAGTACATACGAAATTCATGAATGGAAACATGCGAGCGCAGTACTTAAAAATGACTTCCCAAATGAGTGGAATGACATTTTTAAAATTCTCTCAAATTTTTATGTTTACAAGAGTCAAATTCTTGCTCCTGGGGGCGGGATTTCTCCAATTTCTAAAGTTTTTAATGATGTATTTTGCTCAAAGGGATGGTGTGAAAAATCCTTTGACACGAAAATTGTGGTTGATGAAACAACCATGGAAAGCCCAACACATAAGGTTGATTGCTTCAAAAACGGTATAGCTCTTGAGGTTGAATGGAATAACAAAGACCCTTTTTTTGACAGAGACTTGAATAACTTTAGACTTCTGTTTGAATTGCGCGCGATTAGCGTGGGAATCATAATTACGAAATCCGATGAGCTTAGTGAGCTCTTTAAAAGTTATGGTACAGAAGTCTGGAGTAAGTATGGATGGAGCACGACTTGGATGAAGAAACTACTTCCTAGAATTGAAGGTGGCGGGGGTGGCGGCTGCCCAATTTTGGCATTTGGAATTACAAAAAAACGGTGTAAGGGGGACTAAAATATGAGTATTAAGCATGCGCCCGCGTTGTCTGCATCTGAAGACCTCTTAACTTATAAATACGAGAGATTTGCAACTATTCTTGCCGATCCGCCTTGGCAGTTTTCAAACAAAACCGGGAAAATGGCCCCTGAGCATAAGAGACTTTTGAGATATCAAACAATGAAACTTTCGGAGATAATGGAACTTCCGATTCCGCAGCTTGCTCTGCCACAGTGTCATCTTTATTTGTGGGTCCCTAATGCGTTAATTCTCGAAGGTTTGGAAGTCATGAAGAGATGGGGATTTACATACAAAACAAATGTTGTTTGGTATAAAATCAGGAAGGATGGTGGGCCTGATGGGAGGGGAGTTGGTTTTTATTTTAGAAATGTTACTGAACTCATTCTTTTTGGAACACGGGGATCAATGAGAACACTTGCTCCAGGTAGAAGGCAGGTCAACATTCTTTTGACCAGGAAGAGAGAGCATTCTCGAAAACCAGATGAATCATATGACATTATTGAACAATGTAGTCCCGGCCCTTATTTGGAATTATTTGCTAGACATGATCGGAAAGGATGGGCTCAATGGGGAAATGAAATTGGTAAAAATAAAGTCCATAAACCAATTCAGTTTTCCGTTACTAAGAAGTTGAGGCAGCTTTCCTTCTTAGATGAGAATACCCTTCTCAGATCTCGTTAAGCGTGGCTATTCTTGCTGAGAGTTTCCGCACCGGAAAAGACGCAAGCTATTTTGTTTGCTTCATATGGATTTTTAGATATTGAAGATTTTTCCAAACATCCTCATTAATCTCAAATAATTTCTCATAACTTAGCTTCTTCAAACTCATAAAGTTTTCATATGCCTCTAGATTTTCGTAATTTTTTGCCATTCCATTGATGTGGTTAATTATTGTATTAGCCGATTCCATACTACTCTGAACTGCCATAATTCCATCCCTCATCGCTTTTCTCTTAATTTGATCCAAAGCTTTAGGAGCATAGTCATATTTAAAAAGACCGATAAAACTTGAATTATTCCCCTTAAATATAAGTGCATTCGTATGTATATTGGAAGACATTCGAATGTTCCAATCAATTTCGTTTTCAAAGTTTTCCAGAATTATTAGTGCATTTTCCGTCTTTGATGTGTCAATAGAAAAATGAGAAATCTCGAAATCAATTTGCTTTATTCTATCTCGGACCCATTGATGTAGTTGATCATTGCTGTCTCTTGGCTTGGCCATTTGTTTATGATTTTGTTCTAAAGCTAAGGGGTTTTCATCTACAAATGGGAAAATTAAAACTCTTGGCACTGCAATTCTGAACCATTGTTTTCGTGTTTCGTATGCAGCGTAAATTCGAGGAAACTGATTGTTATTATTATCTCGCTCCTTTATAATTCTTCTCCATTTATATTCTTGAGCTTGCAAATACTTGTTATGATCAATTATGCCAATATCTTTAAAATGTACATTTGGACTAATCTTAACCCATTGTTTTTGGACGTAATCTGAGCCTCTGAAGGGCACGCCACTCAAGAATATGGCTCTGATGTGACTGTAAATATCCATATTTTCTTCTTTCAAGTTTCCGAGGCTTATCAAAGTAAGGAGGCCCCCCAAGCTATGGGAAACAATATATATATCGTCAAATTGATTTTTTAGTTTAAGATAATTAGAGAAATGATTGGCAATTTCTTCAATATTTAAACCCTTTTTGAGAAGGCTAGAATTATAAATAAAAGTAGCTGTGGAGATATTTAAATGCTCTAACTCAACATCCTTAGCCATCAACATAGGCCAGAATGTACCAGTTTTTGTATTTGTAAAGGCTTTAGTAGCATTACTTCCCAATCCATGAACGAACAGAATAAGAATGTTTCTACTCTTATCCTCGGCTTGAACGATATTAACAAAGCAGTTGATTTGAACCATACCTAGCATGAAAACAATTATTTTATTCACAATTGTTTCGTAGAGGATGACTTTAAAATTCCTAGAAATTCAAGAGTTAATGCAGTGCCGAGGAGGATGACCGCGCCGCCAAGGAGCATCTGCAGAGTGATGGGCTCGCCCAAGAAAATCCTTCCCCATAACACCCCAAACACAGGAATCAGAAATCCCACCGCGATGGCGCGCGTGGCTCCCCAGCGGGCGAGCAGGCGAAAGAACAGGATAAAGGCCAGTGAGGTTGAAAGCAGGCCCAGCATCACCACCGCATGCCAGGCGCCCGGGCTTGGAGTCGTTGCTGGATAAACAAAGAACAACAACGGTGCCAGTAAAACGGCGGCACTCGCCAATCCCCAGGCCGTCAACGGAAGCGGCGGGATGCCCTGCAATTTTTCCTTCGTATAAATGGTCGCAATCCCGTAACAAAACGTGGCTGCAAGACCCGCAACAACCGCCAGAGCGCCCCCTTCCGGTTTAAACGATATGTTCCCCCAGCTTAAAATGAGAACGCCGCCAAAACCTAAAATGATCCCGATGAGCTGAACCGGGGTTAGCTTATTTTTAAGCCAAACCCAGCCCACGAGTGCCGTGAACAACGGCGCTGTGGAGTTGATGATGGAGGCAAAACCCGCGGTGACGTGGCGCGTGGTGTAGGCCAGAAGGCAAAAGGGCAGGGCATAATTGAATACCCCCAGGAAAAATATTTTGCGCAGATTGCCGCGGAGGTCCGCAGTGCCCCTCTGAACCAGCACGAACGGCAAGAGAAATAGTGAAGCGATGAGGACGCGCACGGCGATGAGGGCGATGGGCCCAAATTCCGGCACGGCCTGGCGCATGAAAAGGAAAGACCCTCCCCAGAGGGCCGCGATCAGGAAAAAATCAATCATCAATGTTTGACTGTGAAGCGGATGTGGACGCGAAGTGTGGGTTCTTTATAATCCTTTGGAAGCGGGAGAAACGGCGCGCTGGCATCCACGGCGCGCAGGGCCTGGCGGTCAAACAAGTCGTCCCCAGAGCTTTTAATGACGTCCCGAACGATCATGGACCCGTTCCGGTCGATCAGGAAGGCCACTTGGACATAAATTCTTTTACTGAACCCTCCGGTCACATTCCAGTTTTGGTCCAATTTCTTTTTGAGCGCATGGACATACCATTGATACGGAAAATTCCCCGTGCCTCCCGATCCGCTCCACCCGTCTTTCCCAAATCCCACGCCTATCCCTGAGCCGTCACTGCTTCCGGGGATGCCGGCAGGGATGACAGATGAGGCCTCACTTTTTCCCGCAGATTCTTTGGGAGCTTTCGGGATGGGGATGGGAATGGCCTTAGCCTCAGAGGCAGTTTTTTTCGCCTTTTTTTTCTTAATTTTTGATTTCAAAAGAATGTCTTCTTTGGGGTCGGCTTTTACTTCCGCCTTGGCAGGAGTTTGCTGAGCAGGCGCCGGCGCCGTGAGGGTTGCCGTCATGGCGGCTCCGCCCGAGGCCGGTGCCTCCCCATAGAAATCCACCGCATAATAGGTTTTAGTTTCCTCAAAGGAAAATTGCCTAAGCCCCAGAGCGCCCAGGATGCAGGAATGCAGAAACGAAGAATATAAAACGAACTTTTGAATGCCCCACATGAGCTTTAAGGCGCCTGGGGCGCTTTTTGGACCGTAACCGCCACTCCCAGCTTCTGCGCTCCATTGGCCTTGGCCTGGTCCATGGCCTTGACCACGAACTCGAAAGGCACGGCGGAGTCGGCTTCAATGAGTACGACGGCATCGGGTTTTCCCTGCAGGATGTTTTTTAAAACTCCGCCCAAATCATCTCCCAGCACCGCCTGGCCGTTCACATAAAACGTCCGTTGGGCGCTGATCTGGACCTTGATGGGGTCGGAATCCGGCGTCGAACTTGAAACGGTTTTGGGCAGGTTGATTTTTATCTGGGTGCTGACCAGGTACGGCGTGAGCACCATGAAGATGATCAGGAGGACCAGAGACACGTCGATGAGCGGGATCATGTTGATCTCCGCCATCAAGGGAAACTTGCCTTCGCGGCGGGAACGGACTCTCATGGATTTGCCCTATCTCTTGGAAAACAGTTCGGCGATTTCGTCAGCGCAGATTTCCATGGATTCGGTTAATCGCCGGACTTTGGTGGAAAAGTAGTTGTAGAACACCAGGGCGGGGATGGCGACGAGCAACCCCAGGGCCGTGGCCACCAGGGCTTCGGCGATGCCGGAGGCCACCACTTGCGACCCGCCTCCGCCGGAAACCGCGATGGATTTGAAAGCTCGGATGATGCCCATCACGGTGCCCAGGAGCCCGATGAAGGGGGCCGCCGCGGCCACCGTGCCCAGAAGAGGCACGAATTTCTCCATGTCCGCCATCTGCATGCGGATGGTGCGGTCCATGGCCAGGTCCAGAGCCGCGCGGCTGCCGTTGGTGGACAGGGCCTCCCGCACCAGGGTGAGCGCGGGTTCGCCCAGGGACGCCGCAATCACCGCGCCTTCCTTGCTGTTGGAAAGGACTTTGGGGATCTTCTTCAAGAAATCCTGAACATCGAGGCGCCGCTTCCTGAAAAAGAACAATCTTTCCAGAATCACGGCCACGGACATCACGGAACAAAGCAGGAGCAGAGAGAGAATGGGCCAGCCCAGCATGAAAATTTCTTTGACGGAAAATGTGCTCATGAAAACCTCTTTTTACGGCTCCCAGGCGGGCGTTGAGGAAGACCCGGGGATGTCCGAGAGCTTCCTCTGCACGATGCCGTCCAGGGAGGCGATGTAGATTTGCTTTTTGCCCTTGCGGGTGGATGAAAAAGCGATGAACCGTCCGTCGGGCGAGAAAACAGGGTTTTCATTCTTGCCGGAATCGGAGGTGATCCTGATTTTTTTCCCGCTGGACAAGTCCTGAACGATGATGTCGTGCAAGCCGCTGCCGTCGCCGCGGGAATAGGCGATTTTATCGCCGGAAGGCGACCAGGCGGGAGCGTCGCACCAGCCGCCGTCCGTCAAGCGTTCCAATCCGGAGCCATCTGCGTCCATCATGTAAATCTGGGGGCCTCCGGAGCGGTCGGACGCGAAGATGATTTTGCGGCCGTCAGCGGAAAAGGACGCGGAGGTATCCGCCGATTTGGAGTGGGTGAGGCGGCGGATGATTTTACCCGCTCGGTCCAGCAGATAGAGGCTGGTGGCTCCCTGGAACGAAAGCGTGGCCACCACCTGGCTGCCGTCCGGGGAAAACGAGCCTGAGGTATTTAAGCCTTTTCGCCGGGAAAAAATTGCGGGTTTGCCCGCGGCCAATGAAAACAGCGCCAGGTCCGGGTTGCCGTGCCGGTATGTGGTATAGAGAATTTCTTTTTTGTCCGGTGCCCAGCGCGGGAGAATGGCCACGCTCTTGTCGTGCGTGAGCCGGCGCAGGTTTTTTCCGTCGTAATCGATCACATAAATTTCCTTGTTTCCGGTGGTGTCGTTGGCAAAAGCGATGCGGCTGTTCGACACTCCCCGGCTGCCGGTAAAGCGGAATATGAAATCCGCCACGAATTCGTGGGCCGCCTGGCGGGCGTTTCTCAGGGGAGTCCTGTAAAGTTTCTGGAAGATGGGATTGCCGTCCGGAACTTCAAAAACCGAGGCGGTGAAAGTGACATTTCCGTCGGACTGGCTCACCACGCCTTTGATGAGGAGGTCCGCTCCCGCCGTTCCCCAGGCGCCGAAATCAATTTTGCCCTCCGTCAGGGCCGGGCCCGCTTCCGCGAGATTGAAAAAACGGGTGAAGAGGATGTCGTCTTTGGCCGTGTCGTGGATTTCGCGGGAAAGGGCTCCGGTTTCAGGAGTGTCGTCCTTGGTTGAAAATTCAGGAATGGCCACGGCCACTTTCTCGCCGCGCTGGATCTGGAGGTAAATGTCGGCGCCGCGCAAAGGCGCCGCAATGAACAGAAGCGAGAGGACGGCGAACTTCATTCTTTGGGTGTTTTCTTGGGCGGCGAGAGTTCTCTGAGGATTTCCTTCGCGGCTTCGGATTCCGGGGATTTAGGAAACTCTTTGATGAGAGCTTCCAGAGTCAGCTTCTGATCCTTGGTCTGTCCGCTTCCTTTGAGAGCGTAGGCCCGCTTGAGCAGGGCCTGCGGGCGGAATTCGCGGGAGCCGGCCAGAGCATTGTCAAATTCCACCCGGGCGGGTTTATA
>Ga0155662_1028_pt1 | contig 10295 bp, 1 predicted proteins | sample RifCSPlowO2_01_FD_107319 | JGI IMG/M metagenome (GOLD analysis project Ga0155662, IMG submission 107319) | Elusimicrobia bacterium RIFCSPLOWO2_01_FULL_54_10
GCCGTCTCCGCGGATCCGGCGGAGAAAACGCTGTGCGCCCGCAGGAATTCCTCTCCCCCGACGCTCCCGACCGCGTCAACGTCGCCGACCTCCAAAGGCCCCATGCTTCCGTCGGGAAGGACCATGAGGAAAACGGGGATCAGCATGGGGTCTTCAGTGAGGGCATCTATTAGGCGGGGAGTGAAAAGGTTTTCAAGGTTGCCGTAGCTTGAGAAGCCTTCCTTATCCAGATACTCCTTCCTTTTCTTGGGGAAATCCATCTTCCCGCGGCTATCCCCCCCGCCAGTCCACAGCGCCATCGCCAACGGAGCCGCCATCCACAGCGCCAGGGGCAGAGTTCCCAGGTAAACCGCCCAGTCCAGCCCATAGGGAAGCGGGATGCCGGAAAGCCGCAGACCTGCCAGGGACAAAAGGACGAAGGCCGGCAGGGAAGAGGCGGAATCCTCGCGGCCGAAAAGCTTGATGCCGTTCCTTCGGAAGGACGGCACGATCTTGGGCCTGATGAGATCCTCCCAGGACCTGCTGGCGTCCATGGAAATGTCAGCCAACTCCCCGAGAATCTCCCTCAAGTCGTATTCCGTGTCTTGATAGATGACGTCCAACTCGAAACCTTCCTCATGAGCCGCGGCGACCAGTGTTTCCGCCAGCTTCCGGGCCGATTCGTTCCCGGACCGCGCGTCGATGAAGAGATCGACGTCCGGGCGGCGTCGGTAATCAATATCCCTTTTCCATGGCCAGTCAGGCACGGAATCGCCGACAAGATAGATATCGAAATCCCGTATTCCGGATTCGGCGACCGCTCCCTCCACGATCTCTTTGGAAACGGCCCTCCTCTCCGCTTTCTCTTCCTCTATGGCCCGGTCATGCTCTTTGGCCGCTATCTCTCCAATCCTCGCCTGCAGGGCTGCCGGCCTGTCCTGAAGCGCCGGGACCGGTTGGTCCGGTCCGATCCATCCTCCATCGGTAAGGCGGCGCAGGATGCGCTCCCTTTCCCTGATCTCGTGGACAAGATGGATCTTCAGCTCTCTCAAATGTTGTCTGATGAACCGGTCGGCCGGGCTCAAGAACCGGGAGTCAAAATAATATTGGTGCCGGGCAATCCCGTAATGGGAACCGTACCCGTACATTCGTCCATTCTCCAAGTCCCGCGCGGCGGCCTCGACCCTGTCATCCAATCCCGGCATAAAGTAGATCGCGGCGCCTTCAAGCCGCCTGCGGTCGCTTTCGCTCAATTCGATCCTGTTCAGGAAATCCAGGTGTTCTGCCGTCGGATTGCCGAACTTCTCTCCCGTCTCTTCGTGGACGCGATCGGACGAAACAAACCTTCCTTCCTTTCCGGAATAGGCCACCGCGACCACTGTCTTCGCATTCCCGCGCAGGGATCCCTCTATGGCCTGACGGTAGGGAGAATCCTCCGGGCTGTCAGACCAGCCCGAATATCCCCTGGAATCATTGGGAAACCCTGCAAGATGGACGTCGCGGACAGCGCCTTCACCAAACCTACTCCGGGGGACCGCCATCCAGAACGGCAGGGCCGGCGCGTGATCCTCTCCCTCGATGAACGGTTTCTCCTCCGACCTTCCGGCAAACAGGTAGTTCACGGCGGCGTGGGGCAGGACGAGGGCTAGGAATGCGTCCCAGAGGACCGACGAACCCAGGATCGAACCCTGGGGAGAGCTGAAACCGAAGAGGATGAGAGAGGCGAATCCCGTAATCGCAAGGCGCTCCCCATATTTCCCGGCCAGGGCCCTGGGCCAATCGCGCAGAGGCAACAGCTTCCCTTCCTCGTTGAACAGGTGCCCGATGTGCCAGAGAATCTGCCCCGCTATGAAGGGAGGTCCGATATTGAAAGGCAGTCCGAACGCCTGCGCGAGGATATGGCTGATCCCGAATGGGAGGATGAAGACGGCAAGCTCGATAAGCGCCGGAGCGAGGGACTGCCCGGCCAACGCTCCCAACCTCGCGCTGCCGGTCCATGAGATGACCTGCATCTCTACGCCGTCATAGATGTCGCGCATCCAGGGCCAGAGCCCCCCGGCGACAGTCCTCTCGCCCCTCCGGGCCCGCCGACTCTCTTCCCTCGCCTGAAGCAGGGCATGGATCCTGACTTGCTCCTCGCGGGGCAGATCAGAGAGGAGTGTCTCAAGCCGTTTATTGGTTTTCTCCAATGCCTGTTCCAGGAACTCCTTGTTTGCCTGGATAGGTGTTAATTGCCCACGGCCTCTGAATTTAATCAGGTATTCGAGAATGGCAACGATGTGTCCAAGCTGTTCAAGCGACGCGGTTTCGATGAACTCGTTGATGATGCTCCGTCCCAGGCGCAAGCGATCGTCCCTTCTGATCAGGTGCGCGTCCCCGTAAAGCAGTTTGAAGTGGGGGATGATGAATATTGCATTCTGGCCCCAATCCGACGCGATCCAGGCGGCGAGCTTCCTGAAAACCGATTCGGTCCCTGATATCCTGTTATTATGATCGCCGGACTTGACTTCCATCGAGTCATTTCGAATCAACGACTCGACGACTTCCTTCGCCCCTTCGCGGATATACTCATCGCTATGGAGGAGGGAGAGAACCGCGTATCTGGAAACCAGCCTGAAATCTCCCTCCGAGGCCCGCGCGATCCGAAGAATCTCTTCTCCGGCATTTTTATTGGGGATCTGCTGGAACAACTCCTTGATACTTTCGTCAAGCTGTTTGTTGACTCCGGGTCTGCCATATCGTCTTCTGGTGTGTCTCGAACGAAACGCCTCAACCTTGACTGCCTGCAATAGCTTCTCGGTTTCCGCTGTCAGACTCTCCAAACTTCCTCCGGCGAATTCCGAAAGGGAACGTTCGGTGATCCTTCTGTAATTCCAGCCCAATACCTGCAGGTCGTTCGAATAGAAATACATCCCAGGGAAGCTCCCCCGTAGGGTATTCAGGACCCTTCCCAATGTATCTGTAACATTATTAATCGGCATGTTTTTCAAATCGTCGGAGGGCTCGGTTTCCAGCCAGGTCTTCATGCCTTTGTAAACATCATCCCAGCTTCTTACCCGCGCCTCCGTCGCCCCCGGGCCGGGACGGGGCAGGCCGTCTCCTTCTTCAATGGAGAGCTGCGCTTCAAGACGCTCCAGAAGCTCGGGATAGGCATTGGGAAATACCGCCTGGAGCATGCTCTTATAGGACCTGTTAAAATACGGGGCATATTTCATGGTTAGACCAGTGCTTAACCCCCAGTCCAGAATATCACGACGCCGAATCGCATCAAGCTTTTTCCTAAATTCAATTAATGCTTGCCCGCCTTCCCGGCCGTCGCTAGCGAGAATCGCCTCATATTCATGGATCAGATCGGGCCTTCCCCGCTTCAGGACGAACCGGACACTGGCCGTACCGCGTTCCAACGTGGTCCAGTCAAGGCCAAAGCGGCCAAAACCCAGCCGGTCGAGTCCCGCTTCAGGGAACACCTTCATCAGCACGTTGATGTGGGACCCGCCGAAATAAGGAGCTCGGCCTGTGTTAATCGCCGTGTTCAGCCCCCAGATCTGAAAAAAACCTTGAGATATCCTGTAAATATGTTTCTGGAACGTCTGAAGGGCGGATTCCCTTTCTTCGCCAGTTAATGTCATTATCCTTTCATATTCCTCGACCAGACCAGGCGCCTCTTTCCTTAAAGCATATTTCATGCTTTCAATCCCGTTCCGCTCACTGGTCCAATCCAGTTTGAAACCCAACCGCTCCAGACCCGCTCCGGGAAACAACCCCATGAGCGCCGTGCCATGGGAGCCGTTGAAATGGGGATATATCCTGACGTTCAGTCCGGCCCCAAGTCCCCATACTTGAAAATGCGCGTTGCTGATTCCGTAAACTTTCTCTCTGAACTCTTTCAACGCTCCATCGCGGCTTTCCCCTTGGAGTCCCTTTAAATTTTCATAATCTCTTATCAAGTCCGGCCTTTCACGACGCAGGGCATCCCGCACGTTGTCCAATCCGAGGTTGAAAGCGGCTTGAGTATTGAATCCGCCGGTTTTCCAGATATATTTCTTTTTCGTATGGGTTTTCCTGTAATGGATAAATCCCCCTACGGACAGTCCGGCGGATGGGAATACCGCCACGAGAGCGTTCATGTACGACCCGCCAAAGTAGGGCGCCGTCGCCTTGTTCGCGGCGCCTCCGAGGCCCCACAACCTGAAGTAGGCGAGATTGATCCTGTAGATCCTGTCACGGAAGGATATGAGTTCGGATTCCCTTTCGACGGCAGGCAGAGTCATCAGCCGGTCATAATCCCTCATGAGATCCGGCGCATGACGGCGCAACATGAACCTGACGCTGGCAATCCCGCGCTCCTCCGATGTCCAATCCAATTCGAACCCCAACCTGTCCAGACCCGCATCGGAAAACACGGACGTCACGGCATTGATATAACTCCCCCCGAAATAAGGCGCGACCCTGTGACTGGAAGCCCCGCTCAAACCCCATACCTTGAAGTGGGCGTTCTTGATCCTATAGGCCTTATCTCGAAACAGGCGGAGCGCCAGTTCCCGTCCGCCATCCGCCGCCGAAATTGCCTTTTCATACTCCTCGATCAAATCAGGCCGTTCGCGCCTCAAAGCGGCGCGCACGTTCTCGATCCCCTGCTCACGCGTCGTCCATGTGAGATCGTCTCCGTCTCTTTCGAATTCGTCGCCCCCATTATCCATGAACGAGACCATCGCAGCCAGCGCGGGAATCCATGTGAGCCACGTGTAAACATTCCTGAAAACCGCGTCCAGCAACTCCGACCAGGTCTGGAACGGGGCGATCATGGCAAGTAAGCCGCCAAGAAGTCCGACGATATCAGAGTAAACTGGCAGGTCAATACCCATCATGGATGCAACCTTCGGGGCGATCATGGCCGCCAATCCTGCCGTCAAGGCCTCAAGATTGAGCTTATAGCCCTTTCCTTTCTCGGTGATGCCGGCCCTGCGCCTGACGCGCTCGAAGGTTTCCCGATTCACTTCCATGCTCAATTCCAATTCATCCATGCCCGGCATCGTTCTCTCTTCCGGCTTTCCCAACAATCCGTGCGCGGCCAGGTCATCCACCCAGTTCTTATTCAGATTCCGCTGCGAAGGAAACTTTTTGACAGCCGTGACGTCCGGATACCTCAAGAGAAGCTCCAAAATCATGGCTGCCGCCAAGCCCGGCGGGGCGCTGTCCATGACCTGGAATTCGTGAACGGAAATGGCCTCCGTCTCGAACGTCTTGTTATGGCTGAACTGCAAGCGCGCGATGGGGGCCCCGCCGTTCTGAACGACGGACAGCACTTGGCCGTCGATTTTTATCCTGGGATTTCCCGGTTCGGACGGCTCCTCAATGAAAGAGACGTTATTGAGCAGAAATTGATATCCGTTGTTCTTTTCTCTGATTTTTTTCCATGTCAGCGCCCTGTCCAGCAGGTTCCCGAGCAACTGAATCCTGCGGTTCGCAGACTTAAGTTCCTGTATCGTGAAAGGCGGGCGGAAATCAATATTTCTGGAATTCCAATAAGCCACCAGCCATTCGCCCGCCACCTCCTCCGCGATCTGCCCCCGGACCTCGCCGGACCGGACCTTGCCATCCAGCCCCCTGACCAATCCGTCGAGAACGCCTTCGCGGAGGATGTCACCCGTCGTAAGATCGGCCATGACCCCGCCCCTCATCACCCGGACCGTTTCCCCGGTGTTCGGATTCCTATAAGGGACCTCAAGCGAAATCATGCCGCGATTCTCCTCCAGCCATTTCAGACTGAAAAGATAGTCAAGGAATTTTGGAATGGAGACCCTCGCCTCCCGGCCTCGTAGAGCCGTCATGATGACTTTGGGGCCGGCGGCCTTGAATGAAAGAGTATTTTCATGGACTTTCTCCAGATATACGCGCTCCAAGTCCAGGGCGGCCTCGCCGGCGTTCACGTTAAAACCGTGGAGCATGCTCTCGCGTACGGGGTCATAATGATACGTCAGGAACGAAACGATCTGCGCGATGACTTCCCGCATGTCGTCCGAAGTCAAGGCCTTCCCCGAAAGCAGCGGATTTACCCCTTTCAAAACCATAATTCCAGGTTGGATTCCCGACCCTTCGGGGAACCGGTCGATGTACGTCACGTACCCCAAGGCCCCGACATTCAAAAACCGGCTCGTATAGAGGCCGACACGCCCCCTGATGGTCTCGGCGGTGAATCGACGGCCGACAGGAACGGCTCCGCTCCCCATTTTGAGTTCGGACAATGATTCAAACTCGATTTTCAATCTGTCGGATTTTTCCTTCGTATCTTTTGCCATCGCGATTGAAAAAATCCCCGTCTTGCCCTGTCTTGTCTTGAAGACCAAGGCAAACAGGTTCGAATCGACACCCGCCTGATAGCGCACAACGCGGACCGGATAGTCGATGTCATGCATATCGACTCCAAGGTTGTCTTTAAGCGTTGCTGACAACGGGTTCTCGTCGCCGTCCATTTTTTCAATCAAATCCCGAAGGACATCACACGATTCCATATAATTAAGGTCGCTGAATTCCAATGGTTCCCTCGCCTGATCGGACGGCAAAAGCCAATGGTCAAAATAAAATGTTTTGCCGGTTTGGGAGATAGAAGCCGCGTGGTCCGCCGCGGCCCATCCGGAGATTCGCTTCAGCTTCACGATATAATAGACGCGCCGCCAATCCGTTTCATCAGATTCCAGGGCGTAAAGTATCCTGTCGAGTTTCGGCTTTAGCTCTTTATCGCTGGCAAGCAGGTATGCCAGGTCAGCCGCGAATATAAGATATTCCTGCATGCCGGCGGCTCTTTTGACCGCGTATTCCCAGAACGATTCCGTCTCCTCGTTCTCAATGAGGGTTTTAAGCTGGTCTAAATGATCCTCCATTAAGTTCTCCCGCCAAACTCCGGCTTCCCGCGGCCGTTTTATCGATTCGACAAATCTCCTTATGGTCTGCGCGACCGCTTTATCCCATGATCCGGCGACGGTCCGCGCCATACCCGAAAGCGCGCGTCCCGCGAGATTCGCCGCGTCGACCAGCCAGGGCATATGGCCTATACGCGAACCGAATAGTCTCTGTTGTGGCACAACCTGATCGGCTGGGACAAAGAAATTGAGGCTGACCGTGGCCCTCCTCCAATTAGGGAAAGCGCTCTGATACTTACGAACGGGCACTAGACCCGCTTCCCCGGCTATGGCCAGATAATCCTTCATCGTGTGCAGGTATTGGTCCGCCAACAGATGGGTCAGGGAATAACTGGTGTCGAGAGTCCAGCCGAGAAACCGGACGGCTATGCTTTCCGGAACGGTGTGGAGCTCAAGAACCAGCATGCCGCCTTTGGCTATCTTGGCCCACCTCTTGAAATGCTCCAGCAAGCTCTGCTCGGCCATGTGGTTCGGAATCACGTAACCCCAGGAGGCGAAAGCCCCCACAGGGTCATTCCTCCTCCTTTCCGCCGCGGGGATGTCCTCCGGGTGGCTGAAAGGCCGGTTGTGATCCAGGAAGGAACGCACATGGAGCAGTTTGTTCGTGTCGATCCCGTTATCGGCCAATGTTTTCGCATACCCCTCCGTGTCGTTGATGTCTGCGAAAACGACGAGATGGTTGGGTATATTCGCGGCGGTCAAAGCTTTTTCGGTCTCTTCCCTTGATATTTCATTGAAATCGGCGCCGACGATCTTGAGAGGAGGGACCAAGCCCTCTTGCTCGGCTTGCCAGCGCTTTGTCTTCTTGTATACTTCGTAGAGGTGTTTAAGCAACGTGCCGTCCCCGCAGCCCATGTCGGCGATGCCCTGCAGTTGATTATTAAAATCGTCGTTGTTGAACAGATCGAAGATGACATCATCTATCTGTTTAAAGTAGGTCGCGTGGCTTGCGCCGCTCCCGAGTATGTTCAATAGCCGGTTCACCAGGGTCTCATGCCCTTCTTTATCTTTCCTGGAAATCTCATTCATATCGCCGAATAGAAAATCGTCCAGGATGGCGAACGTATTCATGTAGGACACAGGCACGCCGTACGACCAGGCTCTTCCGGCGGCGTTAACGCCTTCGGGGGTCAACAGGACCCCTTCACCACCGTCAATCCGCGCCCATCCCTGGAGCCGAAGGAGTTCAAAGCAGGACCGGAGACAGCTCTCGTTCGCGTTGAATTCTCCGGCCATCTGCCGAATGGATAGAGGTTCATCGCCCTTCCATCTCAAAAGGGCGTCGAAAATCCCCAAAATCTCCTTTTTTTCCTTCCTCTCCTCCCTGTCCTCATACAGTGAATCCTTCAAGGCGAGCATGGCGGGTCCGATAAGGGTCCCGGTGAGATGATTGATGACCTGGTCGCGCACCTTGCGTTCCATGCGGGTCTTCCCTTCGGGTATGTCCCATTGACGCTTTGCAAGCTCCACCAGTTTCCCAAGTTCCTCAATGGCAGGGGGATCGCGCGGACCATGAAGCAGAAGGTCATGCATTTTCATCAACTTTGGGATGAAATCATGGACCCGGGCGTATTGTTCAGCATGGGCGAGCGCCATCCTGCCTCTGGGCGTGAGGGAGAACCGCATCTCGTTGGTCCCGGGAACGCCTCGGCGCTTCAGCCAGCCCTGGGACGCCATGGACCGCAGGACTCCGTGCACATAACCCTTATTCCCGCCGAACTCAACGATGACGTCTTTCATGGAGACCGAGTTATTTTTCATCAATTTATCAATGATCTTTCTCTTGTACAGAACGCCCACCACGGAACTGAATCCTATCCCATCCACGTTCTTGACGATCTGGTTGAATACGGCGTTACTCATCATGTCGCGTTTCGTGACGGTCTTCATTGCCAGGTTATTGAGCCGGGCATGAGGGAGGGTCGCCAAAAGAAGTCCGGCCAGGATATTCACGATAAGAGGGCCGGCCGGGTTCATGAAAAAGACCAACGGCCCCAGAAGACTCGTGCTGGCTACGAGAGCGGCTTTGGAGGCCTTCTGCCAGTTCGTATGGACCTTTTGTTCGGAATGGTGGATGACGCCGGTGATCTTGTGAAGGAGGGTCAATAAAACGTAGGCGGGAGCGTAGAAATATCCTGCGAACCTGGCCATATCGGCGTAAGGCGGCCCTTGCGGAGTGAGGCCGAAGAGATACAGCATCAGCGCCCCTGTGACCCCAAAGATCAATCCCTCCAAGATGCCTATCCGCCAGAGAGCGTCCTTCGATTTCCCCGGGTCCAATGACACCCACCTCTTCCAGAACCCCATCGCGCCGGGGGCGATGCCGGTTTCACCTGTATAATCTTCTATCGCCACCCAGTAGTTACGGCCCCCAAGCGTAAGAGATATGCTCCCGCCTATTTTTGCCGCTTTTTTGAGTTTTTCTGCTTCCGCCTCCGCGTCATTATTGTCATCCGGCAGGCGGGTGATCCTGGCGACAAGAGGCCAACCATCCAGGACGTCTTTGTCGTTGATGAATGCGCGGTCGATCCTCAATACATTCCCGCCCTCCGCCCCCAGATCGGACACTTCCACCAGCCGCAGGGGACCGTCCACGTTCAGGTCGTAGGAATCGCCGCGCAGCGCATAAAGGGAATCTCCTATCATGCCCGGGTTCACATGCAGGGCGGCATCGAGGACTCGCAGGAATTCCGGATCTATATTCATCCCGACGATCTTTGGAGCGCGACCGATCCGTCTCGCAGGCCTTGCCTGGACTTCGGTTGCGCCCTCCATAGGCAAGGCAAGTTGGGAAACAGGCAGTTCTTTTGGCTCACTGATTTTATCCAACCTTCCATTGTGCGTCTCCAAAAGCCATTCCATCCTTGTGCCATCCTTCATGGTGACAGTCAGCTTATAATTGACCTGAAGCATGCTGGGATCTGCAAGCGCCCCCTGAAACTTCTCTTTGCCCAACTGTTCCCGCCAGATGGCGTAGAGCGTCTTTGCATTCTGCCTTGAAAAGCTTCCCTTGGGCAGGCCCATTATGGTCGGGAGGACCTGGCGAAGCGTGTCTTCCGACACTCTTTCCGGTTCAGCGAGCTCTCTGAAAAGTTTTCTTCGGTGTATCTCGTTCAGACCGTTATTGGATGACTCGACGAATAAGACCTCGGCTTTTTTGACATCCCCTACGTCCATGGGGATTTTTCCGGCCTGGATCAATCCCTTGACCTCATCTATCACTTCGATCGGGACCGTTCCTCTGCGGTTATAGGAGAGGGGGATGCCGTATTTGACCGGTTGACCTCTCGGCTTGCCCCGGGCCAGCGCCATTCCGCCAATAAGAGGCAGCCCCGCCGCGATTGTCCCAAGGACCCCCGCGATGAAAGACGCGTCCGACAGCCATTCCGGCATATC
>Ga0155662_1016_pt3 | contig 10180 bp, 11 predicted proteins | sample RifCSPlowO2_01_FD_107319 | JGI IMG/M metagenome (GOLD analysis project Ga0155662, IMG submission 107319) | Elusimicrobia bacterium RIFCSPLOWO2_01_FULL_54_10
CCGGAGACGATCTGAGCGGACATATCGTACAGGGCCATGTGGACGGCACGGGAAAATTAAAAAAAATCTCCGCTGAACGCCATTCCCGGGTGTATACTTTCTCCTATCCTCCGTCATTGAAGCCCTGCCTGGTGTCCAAAGGGTCCGTGGCCGTGGACGGGATTTCACTCACAATCACCCATGTCAAAAACGGCGAATTTTCTGTTTCAGTTTTGCCTTATACGGAAAAAGCCACAACCCTGCGCTTCAAACACGCTGGGGACTTTGTAAATCTTGAGGCCGACATTCTGGCCAAAACGGCGGTACACCATGCGACTCTTCTCAATTCCTGAGGCACTCGCGGACATCAAAGCGGGTAAGATGATCGTCGTCGTGGACGATCCTTCCCGCGAAAACGAAGGGGACTTGGTCTGCGCGGCAGAAAAAGTGACCCCCGCGCTGGTCAACTTCATGGCCATGCACGGCCGAGGACTCATCTGCGTGCCCATGATGGGGGACCGCCTGGATGCCCTGAACCTCTCTCCCATGGTGGAACGCCCGGACAAAACAAAAGAAGCGGCCTTCACCGTTTCCGTTGACGCCAGAAAAAACATTACCACGGGCATTTCCGCGCACGACCGCGCTCTCACCATCAAAACCATGATCCATCCCAAGGCCAAGCCGGATGATCTCTCGCGGCCGGGGCACGTTTTTCCTTTGCGCTACAAAGAAGGCGGAGTGCTGGTGCGGGCCGGCCACACCGAGGCGGGTGTGGACCTGGCCAAGCTCGCGGGCTTGACGCCTGCCGCCGTCATCTGCGAAATCATGAATGAAGACGGCTCCATGGCCCGCATGCGCGAGCTCACGCGCTTCGCCAAAAAATTCAGGCTAAAGATGATCTCCATTGAGGACCTGATCATTTACCGCCGCAAAACCGAAAAGCTGGTGAAGCGCGTTGTGTCCACGGCTCTGCCCACCCGCCACGGCGACTTCACCCTGCATCTGTATGAAGACGCCGTCCTTCACGAATCCCACGTGGCCCTCGTGAAGGGCGATGTGGCCGGCCGCAAAAACGTGCTGGTCCGGGTGCATTCGTCATGCTTTACGGGCGACGTGCTCCATTCCCTGCGCTGCGACTGCGGCGAACAGCTCACCGCGGCACTTAAAAAAGTGGAGCAGGAAGGCCGCGGAGTGGTTCTATACATGCACCAGGAAGGCCGCGGCATCGGCTTGGCCAACAAGCTTCATTCCTACGCGCTCCAGGACAAAGGCCTCGATACGGTGCAGGCCAACAAAAAACTCGGCTTCGCCCCGGACCTGAGGGAATACGGCATTGGCGCCCAAATACTGTCCGATTTGGGATTGTCCAGCATCCGCCTCATGACCAACAACCCCCGCAAAATCGTGGGGCTTGAAGGATACAATCTCAGCATCAGCCAGAGAGTGCCTTTGCAAATCAAGGCCAATCCCAATAACGCGCGTTATCTCAGGACAAAGCAAAGCAAATTGGGTCACTTGCTCAAGGTGGTCTGATGCGCATCGGCGTAGTGGTTTCAAGATTCAACCAGAACATCACTCAGGGCCTGCTGGACGGCGCCATGACTATTCTCATCAAGCGCGGAGTAATCTTGCAGTCTAATGATGTTGTCTGGGTACCGGGGGCCTTTGAACTGCCTGCGGCTGTATTGGCAATGGCTCAAAGCAAGAAATACAACGCCGTCATTGCCCTGGGCTGCGTGCTCAAGGGGGAAACTTTGCATAATCAATATATCGCCGAAGCCGCGGCACAGGGGTTGATGCAGGTCATCATTAAAACAGGCGTCCCCGTGGCATTTGGGGTGCTCACACCCAACACCCTGGCGCAAGCCAAGGCCCGCTCCGGCAAAGGCACCGCCAACAAAGGCGTGGAAGCCGCCGAAGCGGCGCTTGAAATGGCGTCTTTGCTCAAGATCCTGGAAGGCTGAGCCCATGGGAAGCCGTAGGGAAGGGCGAGAGATGGCTCTTCAAGTCCTCTACCTCTCTGAAACCTGCAACATGAGTCTGGAAGATGCGCTCACAGCCACGCTTTCCGAAACCGGAGCTGAGAGCTCCGTCAAAAAATTCGCCAGCCACCTGGCCGCCGGCGTCAATGAAAACAAGCCCCGCATTGACGAGCTGCTCGTGAAATATGCCCAGAACTGGGACTTGAAACGCATGGCCGCCGTGGACCGCAACATTTTACGCCTCTCCACTTACGAAATCCTGTTTGACACGGACACACCCCTGTCCGTCATCATTGACGAAGCCATTGAAGTGGCCAAGACATTCTCCACGGATGATTCCGGCAAGTTCGTCAACGGCATTCTGGACAAGATCAAATCGGAGCGGGCGTCCGCTTCATGAGCGGGGCTCCGCAAAAAGAAGCCCAGGACCTCCGCAAGGAGATCGAGCGGCACGAGCACTTGTATTATGTGCTGGACGCTCCGGAAATCACCGACAAGGAATACGACGACCTGATCCATCGCCTGGAAGCGCTGGAATCCCGCCACCCGGAACTGGTCACGCCGGATTCGCCCACGCAGAGAGTGGGAGGCAAAGCCTCATCTGCCTTCGCTCAGATCCGCCATTCCAAACCCATGCTGTCTCTGGACAATGTTTATTCTGAGGAAGAATTCCGCCAATGGTGGGCGCGCGCGGAAAAAGGCCTGGGGGGTAAAACCCAATTTGAAGTCACTCTGGAGCCCAAGATGGACGGCACCAGTTTATCCCTGGTCTATAAAAATGACGTTCTAGCGTCGGCTGCCACGCGCGGAGACGGCAATGTGGGGGAAGACGTCACAGCCAACGCCCGCACGATCCGCTCCATTCCCTTGCGGCTGGGTTCCGCCGGTGCAGAGATGGAAACATTCGAGTGCCGCGGAGAAGTGTACATGCACAAAAAGGACTTTGACGAGCTCAACCGTCAAGCCCTGCGCGACGGCGGTAAAACGTTTGTCAATCCGCGCAATTCCGCATCAGGTTTTTTAAGGCAAAAAGATTCAAAAATCACCGCTTCCCGCCCTCTCAAATTCGCCGTCCATTCCGCCGGGACCCTCCCGGAATCACTCGGCATTGAAAAACATGCCCAATTTATCGATCTTTGCCGAAAACTCCGCCTCCCCGTCACAGCCACACCCACTCAGACAGCCAAAAACGCGGACGAAGCCGTAAAAATATATTCCCGCTGGCTGGCGAGCCGGCAGTCGCTGTCTTATGAAATTGACGGCGTGGTCATAAAAATCAACGACTTGAAACTGCAAAAAGCCCTCGGGATGACCTCCAAAAGCCCGCGCTGGGCTGTTGCCTTTAAATTTTCCGCTTCCCAGGCCGAAACAGCTGTCATAGCCGTGGAATATTCCGTTGGACGGACGGGAACCGTCACTCCCGTGGCCAAAGTGACGCCCGTGGAATGCGGCGGCGTGACGATTTCCTCCGTCTCACTCCACAATTTCGACGAGGTTGAACGTCTGGGCGTCAAAATCGGCGACAAGGTCTTGATTGAAAGAGCGGGAGACGTGATCCCGAAAGTCATTCGCGTGATCGAGGGGCCGGGAAAGAAATCTTCAATCGCCCCGCCCAAAATCTGCCCCGTCTGCGGAGGCCAGGTGCTCCGCGCTGAAGACGGCGAAGTGGCCTACCGCTGCGTCAATCCTCTCTGTCCCGCCCAGCTGGAAAGGAGACTCATCCACTTTGCCAGCCGCAACGGCCTGGACATTGAAGGTTTGGGTGAATCCGCTGTCTCCCAGCTTGTGCAAAAGGGGCTTGTGAAAAATTTTGCGAACATTTTCACCTTAAATAAGGAGAACCTTCTCAAGCTGGAGCTTTTTGCCGACAAGAAGGCGGAAAACCTCCTCAAACAAATTGAGACGGGCAAAACCCGCCCGCTCTCGAAACTGCTTGCCGCCCTGGGCATCCGCCATGTGGGCGAACGCGCCTCGCGCCTCCTGGCAGAGCGGTTTGGCTCATTGGACACCCTGGCGCGTGCGTCCGCGGAGGATTTGGAAAAAATCCCTGATTTGGGCCCTGTCATTTCGGAGTCCGTGGCATCTTTTTTCCGCTTGCCCAGCACGGTCAAGATGGTGAAAGAATTCAAAGAGTCTGGAGTCAATTTCCTTGAACCCAAGAGGAAAATCGTGGAATCTGCCCTTACGGGGAAAACTTTTGTGTTCACGGGCGAGCTGGAAAGCTTTTCCAGATCCGAAGCCGAAGCCCGCGTGACGGCTCTCGGCGCGCGCGCAAGCTCGAGTGTTTCCAAGAAAACAGATTATGTGGTGGTGGGGGCCAGCCCCGGGTCCAAGGCGGAGAAAGCGCAGAAGCTGGGCGTACGGGTGCTGACCGAGAGGGAATTCAAAAAAATTATCGAAAACCCTTGAACTTTTAGGGATTATCGCCTATATTATTGAGGCCATGACTAAATCAGAAAAGCTGTTGAGCCTGCTCTCCACCGTGGATGTTTTCGCGGGCTTGGAAGACCATGAACTGGAACATCTGCAGAGAACGGCCCAGGAAGTTTCCTTACCTTCTGACACCATCGTGTTCCGCCAGGGCGACAAAGGCGACAAGATGTATCTGGTGGTGCAAGGCATCATCGAGATCTGGAAATCCGAAGGCCACGACATGAAAGGCAGCCGCCTGGCCCGCCTCAAGCAAGGCGAGATTTTCGGCGAAATGGCCTTGTTTGACAAAGAGCCGCGCAGCGCCACAGCCATCGCTTCCATCGCCCGGGAAATAAAAATCTGGGTGTGGGATGAAAAAGATTTGATCAAACTTATCCACGAGCACCCCAGCATGGGCACGAAACTCCTCTTAAACCTCCTCAAAAAAGTCAGCAACCGCCTGCGGGTGGCCAACGACGCCATCCACACTCTGCTGCGTTCCAACCAATATATCGGGCTTTAAGTTTTAGGGACCGCTGAGGCGGGCCGGGGCACCATCGTGATGGCGTCCCAGGGACAAATCCTCATGCACAGGGTGCAGCCTGTGCACTTATCATTCTGAACATCCACCACCACCATCGCAAACGGCGTTGACGGCGGCGCGGCCAGCTTCACAATGCAGTCTTTGTGGGGCATCACGGACAGGCAGGCTTCGCAGCCGGAGCAGAGGTCCGGGCTGATGAGGGCAATGGTCTTGGAGATGGCCATCAGTTTTTGAGCGCATCCAGAACTTCGTCGGTGTGGCCGTCCACTTTCACTTTGCTGAAAATCTTCTTTAATTTTCCGTCAGGCGAGATCACAAATGTGGAGCGCACGATGCCCCAAAAGAGATTGCCGAACATCCCTTTCTTCTGGTAAACGCCGTAGGTCTTGGAGACCTTGGCGTCATCGTCCACGAGCAGGGGAAAATTAAGGCTGAATTTTTTGATGAATTTCTGGTGGGATTCCGCGCTGTCCAGGCTCACGCCCAAAACAACCGCGCCAGCCGCCTGCAGTCGCTTCTCATTGTCTCTAAAACTGCAGGATTCCTTGGTGCAGCCCGGAGTGTCATCCTTGGGATAAAAATAAAGCACGACATTCTTGCCTTTCAAGTCCGCCAGACGGACGGTTTTGCCGTCCTGGTCTTTCATGGAAAAATCCGGGGCTTTGGCGCCTTCCTGAAGTTCTTGGGTCTCTGCGGCCATAAAATGATTTTACCTTTTTCTTGATATAATTAAAACTCATGCCTGATTTGGAAGAGTCCCTGCAAATCGCCTACAAACTGCTCTCGCGCCGCGCCTTCTCCGAGAAGGCCTTGCGCGAGCGCCTGGCCCAAAAAAAGATGGCCGCGGAAACGATTGACGCCGTCGTGACAGAGCTTAAAAATAACCGCCTTCTTTCCGATAAGGTTTTGGCCGCGGACATGGCGCAGTCCCGGGTTAAAAACCGCCTTCTGGGCAATGTCCGCATCGAACAGGATCTGATCAGAAAAGGCATACCGCGCGACGAGGCGCGGCGGGCGGTGAGCGATGCTGCCGGGAATGAGGATTCTCCGTCGGAAGAAGAGCGCGCCTACCAGCTCATTGTGAAGCGCTGGCGGCAGACGCAAAAAGGCAGCCCGCAGGCCCTGGCGCGCAGGCTTTTTGGGTTTCTGGCCCGCAGGGGATTCGACCCTGAAATCATTCACGCCGCGCTTGAACGCTATGGCAGAGAGCGTCAAGAAATTGATAAAATATGAAAATCCAATGAGAGCGTTACTGTCCCTATCCGACAAAACCGGCCTGCTGGATCTGGGCCGCGAGCTGCTCCAGCTGGGCTTTGAGCTGGTAAGCACCGGCGGCACCGCCAAAGAGCTCCGCGACGCCAAAATTCCCTGTCTTGAAGTGAGCGATGTCACGGGATTCCCTGAAATCTTAAACGGCCGCGTCAAGACTCTGCATCCCGGAATTTTCGGCGGCATTCTCTACGACCGCAAAAACCCTGCGCATAAAGGCGAAATTGAGAAGCACGACATCGGTCCTATTGACTGGGTGATTGTGAACCTCTATCCTTTTGAAAAGATCAGCATGGAAAACAAGGTGAATAAATCCGAGATGATCGAGTTCATCGACATCGGCGGAGTGTCGCTCCTGCGGGCAGCCGGCAAAAATTTCGAGAGCGTGGTGGTGCTCTGCGACCCCGCGGACTACGGGAAAGCCCTTCAGGAATTGAAAGACAACAAGAAAGTCTCTCTGGAAAGCAGGCGCGCCCTGGCAGCCAAGGCCTTCGGCCACACGGCCCACTATGACGCCATGATTTCGCGCCATTTCCGCCATGAAGTGCTGGACGACATTTCCAACCTGAAATCAGGCGTGAAAATCACCACGCCCATCCAGAATGAAGCCTCCCTTTTTCCGTCGGAGCTTACGCTGGGCTTAAAGAAACTGAACGACCTGCGCTACGGCGAAAATCCTCACCAGAAGGCCTCCTTGTATCAGGAAACAGGCGTCCGGGCATGGGGCATTGTGCATGCCGAAAAACTGCAGGGCAAGGAACTGTCATTTAACAATTACCTGGATTTGGACGCCGCCTGGAACATCGTGAACGCCTTTGCGGGCTCGCCTTATAAGGGAGCGGCCTGCGTCATCATCAAGCACAACAACCCTTCCGGCACCGCGGTGGCCGAAACGGCCCTTTCCGCCTTCCAGCTGGCCTATGCGGCAGATCCCATAAGCGCGTTTGGCGGCGTGATCGGATGCAGCAGCACGGTGGACAAGGAAGCCGCACAGGAAATCGCCAAAACTTTTTTTGAATGCGTGATAGCCCCGGACTACGCGCCTGAAGCCCTTGAAATCTTCAAAACAAAGCAAAACCTGCGGATTTTGAGGCAAGCCAGCGGCCTTTTGCTGCCTTATGAGCTGGACGTCAAAAAAATATCGGGCGGTTTTCTGGTGCAGGAGCGGGACCTCCAGTTGAGCGCAGAGGACAAGGTGGTCACCCAACGCGCGCCTACGCCTGAAGAAGCCTATTCCCTTGGCTTTGCCTGGCGTGTGGCCAAAGCCGTCAAATCAAACGCCATTGTGCTGTCCCAAGGCAGCGTCACCGCCGGCGTGGGTGCCGGGCAGATGAGCCGCATTGATTCCATGAAAATCGCGTTTTCAAAGATGGCCGCGGCCCGCCTGGAGCCCCTCGAAGTTTCACCGTCCAAGATTTCCGGAATCAAGTCTCACATCACCAAGCTTCCGCTGGTGATGGCTTCCGACGCCTTCTTTCCTTTCCGCGACACCGTGGACGAAGCCGCCAGGGCAGGAGTGACCGCCATTATCCAGCCCGGAGGGTCGTTGAGGGACCAGGAGTCCATCAACGCCGCCAATGAGCACGGGCTGGCCATGGTTTTCTCCGGCATGCGCCACTTCAAACACTGATTCATATTTGCTAACATATCCACTCTAATGAAAGTGCGAACCCTCATCTTTTTGAGCGTTTTTGGGCTTGGGCTTTGCGTCAAGGCCTATGCCTTCCAGGACGTCAATATCAAACAGAAAGTTGCTTACAAAAAGTCCATCCGCACCCGCATGCCGCCCTCTATTTTCCAGGATTGGGTTCAAAAGGAATTTCAGGCTTCGTCCTCCCGCTGGCAGACCTCCTGGCAGACGTTTGTGGTGGACGATCAGGATGAAGACGAATATTTTGTGATTGCCCGCAGCCAGGACCGCCCCTGGGCTTTGGGCGTGGAGCGCGCCGACTGTGAAAAACCCCAGGGCTTTGACACCCTCCTCAAGCAGGTCAAAGAGGGCGGTACGCCCCTTCACATGGACTGCATTGTGGGCATCAAGAAGGAGCGGTCATTTTTCCGATATCAGGTGACCGTTTACGAACCCATGTATCCCTTTTGGAAAAGCCCCTGCTATGTGTGGAACCTGCCTCCGGGCAGCAGCAAGGACGAATTCTACGAAAAAAATTACACCCTATCCGCCTATTCGGATAATCTGAGAGACCAGGTTTACAATCTTGTGCAAAATCTTTCAGAATGGCGCCCGCCCAAGACTGCCAGAAAAATCTCAGCCATGAAAGGCTCCGGACAGGAGCTGATCGGCGGCGAATCCGACCTCCTCACCGACGAGGAACGGAAGCTTCCCATCAAACAGCAGGAAAAGATTTTAGAGAACCGCAGGAAGGATAAAGAGAAGGAAGAGAAAAAGAAGAAGAAAAGTTTCTGGAGCAAAGAGTAACCCCCGCCGCAATCGTTCTGATTTAAACCTCAACAACTAATCCATATAGCAGCCATCCTTTAAGCATCAGGTTATTGCCATAAAATCAAGAACCCCGGCCGCCTTACTAGGCGACCGGGGTTCTCTTTTGAATTTGTCTTAAGCTTGGTTTTAGAACTTCACGCCGAGGGAGACGCGGTGTGTGGAGCCCAGGTCGCCCAGGGGCATCCACGCATAGTCCAGGGATGCAATCTGGAACGTGGCGCCGAAGCCGATGCTCACGCCGTTGAATCCGTCAACCTTGTTGTTGCGGGAATTGTATCCCAACCGGCCGGAAAGGGCCAAGTCATCGGAGATCATGTGCTTGTAATCCGTTCCGAGTGCGAAGTTGGCCGAGCTGTCTTCAGGGAAGACAATGTCCAGGGCAGTCATCCAGTTTTCCATCACTTTGTAGCCTGCGCCCAACTTTAGGATGATCGGAAGCTTGGTCTTTTCGGTTTCATACTTGAGGGTTCCGCCCAAGTTCTGAACCGCGCCGCCCAAAAGAAGCTTGCCGTCCATGAACATGCGGGTTTGAACACCCAGGTCGAATGCGACCGCGGTCGCGCTTTCCTTGATTTTGGAGTTGATGATCTTCATGTTCACGCCCACGGAGTTTTCTGCTCCGAAGAGATGCCGGGCATAAGCCAGGTTCACAGCGAGATCGGTGGGCTTGAATGTCCCCACCTTGGCCGCGCTGATGTTGGTTTCATCGATGTCACCGGCTGAAAAGTACTGAAAGCCGATGCCGAAGGAACCCACTGTCTCGGATATGGGCATGCCGAAGCCGACCCAGTGATAGCTGGTCTCTTCAACATACTTGGAGAACATGTATTCGCCGCTCTTCTTGTCAAGGAAGGCCAGGCCCGCCACATTGTAATAAATGGCATTTGCGTCGTCCGCAATGGCCGTGGCCGCTTCGCCCATGCCGATGGCTTTGGCGCCGACGGGAAGTTTCAGGAACTGTCCGCCGCGGGTTCCGGTGTCTTTGTCTCTGAAAGCCGCCTGGGCCGCTGAGCTGAAGCTGAGCAGGAAGGCTGCTGCCAGGGCAACAATGACTTTACCCTTCATCTTGTTCGTCATCTTTTTCTCCATTTTGATCGAGTTAATAGTTTTCATTGTCGTCACCCCCCTTACCGTTGCACGGCGACTTTTAACGTTTTTGTATCGCCGCCGCCTTTCAGTAAGGCGAAGTAAACGCCGCTGGCCACGTCTTCGCCGTTCTCATTCTTGCCGTTCCAGGCCACAATGCCGTCTCCGTTATCGTCCTTGATCGTCCTTACCTGGTCGCCGGCAAGCGTATAGATGGCGATGGTTGTGTTCGCAGGAACTGAGTCAAAGGTGATGCCCTGAGCCAGCTGGGAAGCCACGGATGGCTTGTAAGGGTTCGGATAGACCGTCGCTGACGCCAGGTTTGAAGCCGGAGCCGCAATGGCCACCGCGAACTTGGTCAAGTGCGTGACTTGGCAAGAGACCGTGGTGCCGTCGAATGAAGACTCGCGGATGAGCACCCAGCGGGAGCCGTTGAAGAAGGCCACC
>Ga0155662_1029_pt4 | contig 10110 bp, 13 predicted proteins | sample RifCSPlowO2_01_FD_107319 | JGI IMG/M metagenome (GOLD analysis project Ga0155662, IMG submission 107319) | Elusimicrobia bacterium RIFCSPLOWO2_01_FULL_54_10
GGCGTTTTGACCGTAAGCGACCGGTCCTTCCAGGGAGAACGCGAAGACCGGGGCGGCCCCGCTCTCAAAAGCGTGGTGAGCGGGATGGGATGGCGGATCGGGGTGGAAGCCATTGTCCCAGACGAGATCGAAAGGATCCAGAAAACAATTTTGAATTGGACGGACGAAAAAGAAATTGATCTCGTGCTTACCACCGGAGGAACCGGGATCAGCCCGCGCGACGTCACGCCGGAGGCAACCCGCGGTCTGCTTGAAAAGGAATTGCCGGGATTGATGGAATTTGTTCGTTTTCAAAGCGTGCGGAAAACGCCTTTGGCCGTTCTTTCTCGCGCCGTTGCTGGAGTCAGAAAAAAAAGCCTTATCTTTAATCTGCCCGGGAACCCCGAGGGCGCAAAAGAGTGTCTGGAACTTATTTTGGATGTCATCCCGCACGCTTTGGCGATCATTCAGGGGGAGGATCATACTCATGAGAATGACAAGGAACGCTCGCATGCTGACGCCTGAAGAAGCGCTTCAGCAGATTTTGACTCATACTCCGATTTTGCTCCCTGAGACCGTTCCTTTGGAGCAAGCCGAAGGCCGGGTTTTGGCTGAAGAGTTATTCGCCCAGTCTGAACTGCCTCCCTTTGACAATTCCGCCATGGATGGTTTTGCGGTGAGATCCGCGGATGTGGCGGATGCGGGTCCGGATCGTCCCGTCAAACTTAAAATGCTGGACGTGGTCCGCGCGGGGAGTTTACCGCGTTTGGCGCTTCAACCGGGGCAGGCGATTAAAATCATGACCGGCGCTCCCATTCCTAAAGGAGCGGACGCGGTGGTGATGAAAGAGTTTACGAGTTCAACGGAAGACGATTGGATTACGATCTTTCGCGCGCCCAAAAAAAATGAGAACATTCGCCCGAAAGGCGAAGACATTCGCGTCGGGCAATCCTTGGCGCTGTCGGGACTGCGCGTCCGGCCTTATGATGTGGCGCTTCTGGCGGCACAAGGATTTAAAATGTTGTCCGTGGTGCGAAAACCAAAAGTTGCCGTCTTGGCGACGGGTGACGAGCTTGTGTCCTTGACGGAGCCGCTTGCTCCCGGGAAAATCCGTAACTCGAACGGTCCGGCCATAGCGGCCTTCCTTTCCCGTTGGAAGGTTCCCTGCCGTGATTTGGGGATCGCGGGTGACGACCCGGCAAGGCTGGAAGAAATGCTGAGAGACGCTTTTGCCTTCGCGGACGTCTTGCTTGTTTCCGGCGGCGTTTCCGTTGGTGATTTTGATTATACGAAAGCGGTCCTCGAAAAATCTGGAGTCAGGGAGATTTTTTGGAAGGCGGCGATCAAGCCGGGGAAGCCGATTTTTTACGGCTTAAAGGCGGACGAGGGCGGCGGCAAGAAGATTGTCTTCGGATTGCCCGGAAACCCAGTTTCCGCGCTCGTGTGCCTGGAAGAGTTTGTGCGCCCAGCGCTGGAGAAACTGCAAGGTTTTACGCCCAAACATCCGAGCTATCATCTTCAAGGGAAAGCGGTGAACGCTTATCCCAAACCCAAAGACCGCCAGCAATACCTGTTCTGCAACGCGCGTGGAAGCGAAAACGATTGGGAACTGGAAATCATCCGGCCTCAGGGCTCGGCGATGCTGGGGATGGCGTGTCAGGCCAACGCTCTGGCCGTGGCCCGCATCGGAATAGACCAGGTTTGCCCCGGAGACAGACTTCCCTTCAGGTGGATCAAGTGATTCAGGAAGCGACCGGGGTGATCCTTGCCGGGGGAAGAAGCCGGAGGTTCGGTTCCCCAAAAGCTCTGGCTCCCTGGAACGACAAATGTCTGGTGGAAGCGGTTCTTGAGATTTTAAATCCTCTCTTCCCTTCGATTTTGGCGCTCGTCAAAAAGCCGGAAGACTATTCGTTTCTTGAGACCCCTCGGGTTAAGGTCATGTCCGATTTGTTTGAAGAGGTCCATCCTTTGGGTGGAATTTATTCCGCGCTCGAGCACGCCGGGAGCGAATGGATTTTTGTCTGCGGCTGCGATATGCCTTTTGTCAGGCCGGAACTTATCCAAGCGCTTTGGCGGGCCCGTTCAGGGTGTCAGGCCGTGGTCCCGGTTTGGGAGGGCAAACGCCAGCCGCTCTGTGCGTTCTATTCCCAGGCCGCAAAAAATGAAATCGGCCGCGCCATTGAGCGGAAGGATTTTGCGGTTCGCGCGGTGCTCGATTCTTTACCCGTCCATTTTCTGGATGAGGATTCTGTCCGGGTTACGGATCCCGAGGGCCGGACCTTTAACGACATCGATACCCAGGAAGATTACGAGCGCGCAAGGAAACTTTGACATGCTTACTGATTCCTTCAACAGAAAGATCGATTATCTGCGCCTGTCTCTGACGGACCGCTGCAACCTGCGCTGCGTTTACTGTATGCCTAAAGACATGACATCCTTTGGGCCCAGAGAAGAGATGCTGTCGGATGCTGAAATCCTCAAGCTACTTTCTTGTTTTGCGCAGTTGGGAATTTCCAAAATCAGAATCACAGGTGGGGAACCATTGGTTCGCGAAGGGATTGTGAGTCTGGTGCGCGAGATCTCCGGCATTCGCGGAATCCAGGATATTTCGTTAAGTACGAACGGGCTGCTTCTGGACAAGATGGCTTTGGACCTCACGCGCGCAGGATTGAAGCGAGTGAACATCAGTTTGGACTCCCTCAACGCGGAAAAGTTCAATCAGATTACGCGGTACGGCAAACTGGAAACAGTTCTTTCCGCGATTGAATCGGCTTTGTCTGCGGGTCTGGCGCCCGTGAAATTAAACGTTGTTGTGGCGCGGGGAATGAACGACGATGAGATCGCCGATTTCGTGAAACTAACGAAAAAAAATCCTCTGCACGTGCGTTTTATTGAATTGATGCCCATGGGAGAGACGGGGTTTTTCAGCAAAGAAAAATGGGTTTCCATGAATGAAATCCTGCAAAAAGCCCAGCCTCTGGAAGAGATGGAGAAAGAAGACTGGCCGCGGGGAGAAGGCCCCGCCCGTTACTTTCGCCGGCCCGGAGCCCGGGGCACCATCGGGGTCATCAGCGCGTTGAGCTGCGGGTTTTGCTCTTCCTGCAATCGGATGCGTTTGTCATCCCAGGGGGTTCTTGTTCCCTGCCTCGACGCAGCGGAAGGCACGGACCTGAAAGCGCTTTTGAGATCGGGAACAAGCTCACGGGAATTGAAGGAAGCCATTCTTTTCACCGTTCAACAGAAACCGGAGCGTCATCACATGCTGGAAAAAGCAGCCGTGAATTCTTCCAACCCGCGGCAGATGTGCCAGATTGGAGGATGACCCTGCCGATAGAAATTTACCCGCTGGTCTTTATGGTCGCTCTGGCCTACTCTTCGGTCGGGCATGGGGGCGCTTCCGGTTATCTGGCGGTTTTGGCCCTGTTCGGATTCATGCCAAAAGAGATGGCTTCCAGCGCTCTGGCGCTCAATCTTTTGGTGGCGGGAACGGCGTTTGTCGCTTATTGGAAAAGCGGGCATTTTCTGCCCCGGCTCTTTTGGCCGTTCGCGCTCACCTCCGTGCCTTGCGCTCTGATCGGAGGGTTGATCGACGCGCCTGCTCGGGTTTATTCCGGGCTCCTCGCGATCGTATTGGCCTACGCGGCTTTTCGTCTGGCGTTTGCCGGCAAAGGTAACGGCGAGGAAGAACCCCTCCGTGTTCCGGGCCTGGCGGTGGCTCTTCCGGTCGGCGCCGGGATCGGACTCCTCTCCGGATTGATTGGCGTAGGCGGTGGGATTTTTTTAACCCCGGTCATGCTATTATTCCGCTGGGCCGACGCGAAGCGTTCCGCCGCCGCGTCCGCCGCCTTCATCTGGGTCAACTCGATCGCAGGTCTTTACGGGCACTCAAGCAGACATGGGTTTAACATTGTCGAGTTTTGGCCGCTGGTTTTGGCTGCTTTTTTGGGAGGAGTGGTAGGATCGTCCATCGGAGCGAGGTATTTTACGGTTCCAGTTATGAAACGCGTCTTGGCGGGAGTCCTGGTTGTCGCGGCATTTAAAATGCTGAGGGTTTCTTACGGATGACGGACGAATCCAGGCCTTTCTTGGACCATCTCGATGAATTGAGACGCAGGTTGGGAATTGTTTTTCTGGCGGTTGCGATCTTTTTTTTCGTCGGTTATTATTATGTGGATTCCATCATCCATTATCTTTCCCGCCCCGCGGGGACGTTCATTTTCATGAAGCCGACCGAAGCATTTTTTATCCGTCTCAAAATAGCCCTCATCGTTGGAGTATTGCTGTCTATCCCAGTGGTGATCTATCAAGTCTGGAGGTTTGTCGCCGTGGCCCTCACCCCGTCGGAGAAAAAAACAGTATTATGGATGATGCCTTTTTCCTACCTTCTTTTTTGTGCCGGTGCGGCTATCGCCTGGTTCATCGTTTTGCCCACGGCCGTTCGGTTTCTCCTCGGTTTTTCCACTCAGGACCTTCGGCCCATGCTTTCGATCGAGGCCTACGTGGAATTCGCGGCCTGGTTTACCGCGGCTTTCGGGTTGGCGTTTCAACTGCCGATCATAGTATTTTTCCTCGTCAAGATCGGTGTTGCCACTCCCCAAAGCCTTTGCCGTTATAGACGCCATGTGATCTTAGGTTTGGCCATCGTCGCCGCCGTGCTCACTCCGGGACCGGATTTGTTTTCACAATTGGCCCTGCTGGTGCCCACCTATCTGCTCTATGAAATTTCCATTTTAATGGCCCGCTTCACTGTGAAGCAGGCGGCTCAATAACATGGCCGCCGCGAAAGAAGTCCCGTTGGTCTACTCTTGCTCCGGCTGCTCCAGCGCCGCGCAAATAGCCAACGGTCTTGCGCTACGTTTGGACAAGGAAGGAATCGCGGAGATGTCCTGTATCGCGGGCGTTGGAGGCGACGTGGAACCGTTAGTAAAGGTGGCCAAATCCGGCAGAGAAATTTTAGCGCTTGACGGTTGTCCGCTTCAATGCGTCAAAAAATGTTTGGCGCGGCACGGGCTAAACCCCTCGCAACATTTTATTCTTACCCGGGTGGGTGTAAAGAAGCGCTTCCATTCTAATTATGATGAGCCGGATATCGGGAAAGTCTATGAGCAAATTGTTTCAGCTTTGCCAGAACGGCGAGGGGAGGATTTTCGGCCATGAAAAAAGTGTTGCTGACCAGCGTCTGTCGACCAATCGGGCCGGACGTGGGAGATGCCCCAAGCGTGGGGTACGAGCTACTTTACCGTCAGGTCACCCGCGCTCAAGGCATTTTTAGTCCACGGTCGCTCCATCTCAATTTTTCTCTCGAATATATCGCGGAAAATCTATCCGCACCAACCACTGTCCTTCAGTACCCTTCTAAAAAAGAACTGATTCGTGAGCTGAAGAAAGGGTACGATTTCATAGGCATCACTTTTCTCATGGCCATCTTCCATCACCTTAAGGAAAGCGTCGAGCTGATCCGCAGGTATTCGCCTAAATGCAAAATCATTCTTGGAGGTTACGGAACGATCTTGAGCGATGAGGTTTTAAAGCCATATGCCGATTACATCTGCCGAGAGGAAGGCGTGGGGTTTTTCAGGAAGCTTCTGGGCGAGCCCGAAGGAGAGATGCCTTATTCCCATCCGCTCATTGTCAGCCGGATGAAAATTTTTTCATTGCCGGTAAGCAAGACGGGAATGATCTTCGCAGGGCTCGGGTGTCCCAACGGGTGTGATTTTTGCTGTACTTCTCATTTTTTCAAAAGGAAGCACATCCGGCTGCTGCCTACCGGACAGGACATTTATGACGTAATCGAACGCTACCTGGACCTCGATCCCGATATGCAGTTTGTCGTGTTGGATGAGGATTTCCTTTTGAATCGTAAAAGGGCCATGGAGCTGAGAGACGCCGTTCTGAAAGGAAGCAGGCCTGTTTCGCTCTTTGTATTTTCCAGCATCCGGGCGATCAGCCAATACACGGTTGAGGAAATCCTTGAAATGGGGATCGACGGTTTTTGGATCGGCTATGAAGGATCAATGTCCGGCTACGCGAAGCAACAGGGCCGGCCAGCCGCCGAAATCCTCACAGAGTTTAGGGAAAATGGGATCATCGTCCTTGCCTCGATGGTAATCGGGTTCGATTATCAGAACGAACAAATCATCCGAGAGGAATTGGACGGTTTGCTAAGGTTAAAGCCGACATTGACTCAAATTCTGATCTATGGGCCAGTCCCGGGGACCCCTTTTTATGATCGGATCATGCAAGAAAACCGCTTGCGAGAAGACTTGGTGAAAACGCCGGAGAAATATTACCGGATCGCTGACGGGTTTTCCGCCATGGTTCGCCATCCCAACATGCCCGCTGAAGAAATCGAGCGGTTGCAGCGCCGGTGCTTCAAAGAAGATTTTGAGCGGCAGGGGCCTTCCATCTATCGAGCTTTGGAAACATGGTTCCTCGGTTACTTGAAACACCGACACTCCACCAGACCATTTTTGAAGAAAAAAGCGGAGCGGTTTGCCCACGAAGTCCGCAAAGCCTATCCCATATTTTTGCCGGGCAAAATCCTGATACCCGGCTCGAAGGTTCGGGGATGGCTGAAAGAACTGGAACACAAAATGCACCGGGAACTTGGCATTCCTTCAATTAGGGAACGAGTTTTATCCCTGTTGGCCTTCGCATTTGCTCTGTGGACGAAATTTAAAGTAGGGTTCAATTTGCTTCAACACCCTTCCCTTGTGCGTCATGTCTATCGCGATCCTAAGCTGGGCCTCTTGAGCCGCCATTGGTGGGAAGCATTAAGGAAAGATGGCAGCCGCGCAGCGCTGTCGGTCAAAGTAGAATGGAACCGGCATAGGAATATGATCCGCGTTCGCTTGGATGGCGTTATGGACTCATGGAACACCGAAGAGCTCTGCACAAGGATCATCCATTCTCTCAGACAGCGAAAAGAGAAGCTCGTTCTCGATTTCGAAAAGCTGAAAAGCTTTGAAGGTCGGAGCGTCAGGATTTTTTGCGACCGCCTCAAGAAGCATCGTTCACGCATCTTGATCGTCCCTGCGGATGCTCCGGGAATCGTTCACTCGGATTGGGTTCTGTTGTGCCAGGAGTTTAGCATTTGCCCGGTTTCTAAGGAAAGCGATATCGTTAACACATGAAAATATTTTGCATCTATTCGAAGGGAGTCCGCGCACAGCCATGAATGAAGTCCTGATCGTCAAAAATATCAGCCGTGAAGGTCCCGGGTTGATCGAGCTGCTTCTAAAAGCCCGAAAGATTCATCATCGCATCATCGATTTGGAGCGAGGAGAAAAGTTTTCCAACCCCGAAAGCTATCGGGCGGTGGTCGTTCTCGGCGGCCCCGATAGCGCAAATGATTCAACTGAAAAAATGAAGCTTGAACTAACCCAAATTGAAGAGATCATCCGAACAGGAACGCCTTACCTCGGCATTTGTCTTGGAATGCAGGCGCTGATCAAGGCGGCCGGCGGAGAAGTCCATAAGCACACAATGAAGGAGATCGGTTGGAGGGATCCTGATGGCGGGTATTTTGAGATCGAATTGACTCAGGAAGGCAGGGAGGATCCGCTTTTCCAAGGACTTTCATCGCCCTTGAAGGTATTTCAATTACATGGAGAGACGGTTCGCCTTGGACCGGATATGTTTTTGCTTGCAGTCGGCAAACATTGCCGCAACCAGATTGTGAGAGTCGGAAGAAATGCATATGGAATTCAGGCTCACTTTGAACTGACCCAGACAATGTTCGAGAACTGGGTGGGCCAAGATGATGATTTATGAAACTTGAGCCCGGACTCTTTGAAGAGGGATTATCAACTAGAATATGAAACGACTGGGGAAAGACTTTTGGTCAACTTCCTGACGATAGCCGGAGTTATGTGATTAATTTTCAACACACAATTTTAAGGAATCAATATGAACAATCTTTCTAAAGCTTTTATTGGATCAGCCGTCATCTGCTTTGCGTTGGGAACCACCCTCGGGCTTTTGATGCTTTTGAGCAGAATTCACTCCCAGTGGGGCGGATGGGATTATTATTTGATTCCTTCCCATACACATTTGAATCTATTGGGCTGGATGTCAATGACCATCTATGCCATGGGCTATCGCGCGTTTCCCGCCTTTTTTGGAAAAAGCCTGTATTCTGTGAGATTGGCCTGGATTCACTTCTGGTGCGCAAATATAGGGCTTGTTGGAATGGCTGTTTTTTTCTTTTTGAATCGTTTTCAGGAAGGATCATGGTCCATCCCGTTGGCCGTATCCGGATTGATTCAGATTTTTGGCGTCTATCTCTTCGTATACAACGTGGTTCGTTCCATTCTCTCGAAACCCATGACAGATCAAAGGAGCTTACATGAATACCGTCAAGGAAAAACCAGCCTGGATCAAGGATAATAAAATAGATTCTGAATGTGAAGCCATTACGGTGAGATATATTGGAGCGCTCTGAGATATGCAAATTTCTATCTTGGTCATAATCCTTCGATCATGTCCAAAGCAAGGTCTGGGTAGCGATTGAAAAAAGTGATGTCAAAGGGTATGAGTCACGCCCAGATGCTATGAAATTATTGATCCTCGACGACGGAATCGGTATCATCCGTGCGTGTTTTAATGTCTTTCCCCGCAAGTTCGTCGTAACTCTTTAGCGCGTCCTGTTTTTTCTTTTGGCGGTCCTCTTTTTGCTTCAATTTCTTTTCCGTTTCCAGTTCTTCTTTAAATCCTGAATTGACAAGTCCCGCTAGGCCTAGCGGCCTCTTATCATGTTTAGGTGGGGGTTCTTTCCGGTTTCTTTTCCGGATAGCGCTTCCTACGTTATCGTGTGCGGTTGGCGGAATTGTGGGAGCTCTAGTGGGTATGGGCATGCCGGAATATGAAGCCAAGAGGTATGAAGGCCGGGTGAAGGAAGGCGGCATACTTCTTTCTGTCCATTGCGACAATTCCGATTGGGTCAAGCGCGCAAAGGAGCTTCTCAAACGGACCGGAGCTGAAGACATCGCTTCTTCTGGAGAGGCTGACAGTGAAAAAACATCCAATTCAACGGTTGCCTCACATCGTTGAATTAACTTAAACAGAATTCAATCCGGAGGTTTTTCCAGGGTGTTTCCAGCGCCTTGGAGACACCTCCGGTTTAGATTTATATGAATAAACATATAAATCTCTTTATCTAGTGCGATTAATATATTAAAATCTCGAAATTATATAGTTAGATAGTCTTTATCTAATCGCTTATACAACTTAGGCAGGCATGCTAAACAATAAGATAAACAGCATAGATGATGTCCCGGTTTCGCCGCAATCCAAAAAGGCCCCACCCCCAGTAATCAGGTCCTATGCAGACTGGGTGCGCTTAATCCGCCTCGATCTACGCATGACACAGTCTGAGCTGGCACAGCACGCCAAGCTCCCCCAGTCCCACATCGCGGCCATAGAAAAGGGCAAACTCGACCCCCGCCTAAGCACCCTGAGAAAGATCTTTGAAGCCCTGTCCTGTGAGATGGTTTTGGAACCCCGGCCGGCCGGCCCCCTTCAGGAAGTGCTTCACCAAAGAGCCCGCCATGTGGCTTTGCGAAGGCTGACAGAAAACCCGGGAATGATTGATTTGGAAGGCAGGGAACCCAATGAAAGCCTGTTTCTACAGATAGTCGAAAAGCTCACCAAAGACATCCTTTATAACCCCAAGGAAAGGGTTTGGCGGGATGCAAAACACCATCAGACAGTGCCGTTACCAACCCCTAAAAACACTACGGATTGACTATTGCGTTGACAGGAATAGTGACAGAGTCCACCATTTCTTCGGGTTCTCCCGTGCCAGGCTGATCTGATCCGAAAACCCTAAATCCCCAAAGCGAATAACCCCAGTCGTTATTGATTCTCCTGGTGCCCCTCATGCGGACATATCGGCCGCTTCTTGATGGGGTAAAGGTAAATCGGTCCACAGCGCCGTCTCCCCCGGCCACGGTTTGTATAGGGGCCCAATCAGTGGCATTGTCTGAAACTTCCAAAACATAGTGTGTGGCATGGGCTGTTTCCCAGAAAAGCTCCACCGAGCTGATGCGGTATGGCGCTCCCAAATCTACATAAATAGATTGAGGATCTGTTGCTGCAGATTCCCAACGCGTGATCAGATCGTCATCGAAG
>Ga0155662_1124_pt3 | contig 10022 bp, 13 predicted proteins | sample RifCSPlowO2_01_FD_107319 | JGI IMG/M metagenome (GOLD analysis project Ga0155662, IMG submission 107319) | Elusimicrobia bacterium RIFCSPLOWO2_01_FULL_54_10
GCGGAAGTGCCGTTGTCCACCGTCACAATCAACTTGGCCCCCTGGGCGCGGCATTTTTCCAGAAGGGAATTGTGCAGGCCGTACCCTTCAGTCCCCGGAATCATCCATTCCACATCAGCCCCCAGGGATTTCAGGGTGCGCACCAGAATGGCGATGGAAGTGACCCCGTCCACATCGCTGTCGCCGTAAATGATGATTTTTTCTTTTGTGTCCACCGCCTGACGCAGGCGAACGACCGCTTTCTCCATGTCCGGCAGCAGAAAGGGGCTGTGCAGATCTGCCAAAGACGGGCGCAGAAAATTTTCCGCCTCTGCGGCAGAGCTGATGCCGCGGCTCACAAGCAGCGCGGCCACCGGCTTGGGCAAGCCCAGAGATTCCGCCAATTGAGCGGTTTTGGCAGCGTCGGTTTTTTTATGGGTCCAGTTTTTTTTCATGAGCGCAAAATCTGGTGCACCAGCCGCGGGGGGCGCGGCCTCGTTCTGGCAATTTTAAGGCCTGATAAAAACATATTTTCGGCGCCGTCCAGAAGCTCCTGGCTTGACCCGATCAGCTCCGCAACGGGTTCGCCGCGTTCCACCTGATCTCCCACTTTTTTGTAGAGAAGAATGCCCGCCGCTGGGTCAATGACGCTTTTTTGGGTTTGGCGCCCTGCGCCCAACAGCAACGCCGCCATGCCCACCGCTCTGGCCTCCAGGATGTTCACAAAGCCCTTCCAGGGAGACGGAAGAATCTTGCGGATGCGGGCGCGGGCCAGTATTTCTCCGGGTTTTTCGCAGACGGCGCTGTCGCCGCCCTGGGCCGCGATCATCTCTGAAAATTTCTTCAAGCCTGAGCCGTCCAGGCGCGCCTGGCGGATTTGCGCACGGCCTTCAACAGAGTTTTTCGCCCGGCCTCCCAGAAAAAGCATCCAGCCGCCCAACACTTCCGTTAATTCTACAAAATCCCATGTCAGCCGGTTTTCCTTCCCCCGCAGAATTTCCACGGTCTGCTCGATTTCCACCGCGTTGCCCACAGCGGCCCCCAGAGGCTGGCTCATGTCCGTGATGACCGCGGTCATTTTCTTGCGCGCCCGCTTGCCGATGTCCAGCACGGCCTTGGCCAGGCGCAGGGCATCGCGCTTGTCCTTCATGAAAGCCCCTGTTCCCGTCTTCACATCCAGGACCAGGGCATCGGCGCCTTCGGCGAGTTTTTTGGACATGATGCTGGCCGAAATGAGCGGAATGGACTCCACGGTGGCCGTCACATCGCGCAAGGCGTACAGCTTTTTGTCCGCCGGTGCGATTTCCGCCGTCTGGCCGATCATGCAGACGCCGATTTTTCGGATTTGCTCGATAAATTCCTCGCGGCCCATGTTTGTGCGGAATCCTGGTATGGATTCCAGCTTGTCCAGCGTGCCGCCCGTATGGCCGAGCGCTCGGCCGGAAATCATGGGCACGGGAACGCCGCAGGCGGCCGCCAAGGGAGCCAGAGCCAGGGAAATGCCGTCTCCCACGCCTCCGGTGGAATGTTTGTCCACCTTGATTCCGGAAATGGAGGACAAGTCCAGAGTTTCTCCGCTGTTCAGCATGGACGAAGTCAAAAAGGAGGTTTCCTTGGGCGTCAGCCCTTTCAGGAATGACGCCATGAGGAAGGACGAGGCCTGATAATCCGAAATGTCTCCGCGGGTGAACCCGGAGACGAAGAAATTAATTTCTTCCTCGGTGAGAAGGCCGCCGTCCCGTTTTTTGGAGATTATGTCCGTGGCGAGCACAGGACTCCGCGAATCAGGGATGATATTGCGCCCGCAGATTTTTTACCGCTGGCCAAAACTTCATCATGGCGCAGGGGCGTTTTCGAAACTCCGGCCGCCTGGTTGGCCACAAAACAAAGGGCAAGCACCTGCATGCCCATTTGATGCGCAACTGCTGCCTCCGGGACCACCGACATGCCCACAATGTCCGCCCCAAGCGAGGCCAGCGCGTTGATTTCCGCAGGAGTTTCATAAGACGGCCCGCTCATGGCGGCATAAACTCCGGGGACCGCGCGAAGCTTGGCTTTTTTAGCCAGGGCCAGCGCTTCCTTCCGAAGCTTTTCGGAATAGACGGCGGTAAAATCCGCGAACCGTTCGCCAAAGGCAGGGTCATGCGCGCCGCGAAGCGGATTGTCTCCCATAAAATTGATGTGGTCCTCCACAATCACAATGTCCCCCGCTTTCAACTTGCGGTCAATGCCGCCAGCGGCCGCCGTGAGGATGAGCTTTTTACATCCAAAAAACGATGCCAGCCGAACGGGAAAAATGACTTTTTCCATGGAGTGGCCTTCATAAAAATGAAACCGTCCGGAATAGACAAGGATTTGCTTCCCGAACAGCTCGCAGGCAATGAGTTTCCCCGCATGACCGGCCACCGCCAGAGTAGAAAATCCGGGAATTTCCGCGTAGGAAATCGTCACGGAATTTTTAGCTTCCTGAACCACATCTTCAAGACCTGAGCCCAGCACGAGCGCCCATTCGGGCTTGAACGCGGCGCCCAGTTTTGCGCGCAGAAAATCTTCGGCTTTCCACAGCAAGGAAACTGCGTCGGAGGGCATGATTTATGATATAATTTTTTGACATGCAACATGCCTCAAAGACCATGAAGGCCGCTCAGCCAGCCATGGATTTACAAGCAGAAGAAGTCAAGCGCCTCAAAGACATCGCTAAAGAGCTCCGTGTGTGGATCATCCGGATGCTGGCCGAAGCCGGCTCCGGCCACCCGGGCGGTTCCCTTTCAGCGATTGACATTTTGACGGTGCTCTACTTCCATTCCCTGCGCCACCGCCCTCTCGAACCTGATTGGGCCGTGCGCGACCGTTTTATTCTCTCCAAAGGCCACGGAGTGCCCGCGCTCTACGCCGCGCTGGCCAAGTCCGGATATTTCCCCATGGAAGAACTGCTCACTCTCCGCAAAACCGGCAGCCGCATGCAGGGCCACCCTGTGGCGGGCACGGTGCCCGGAGTGGAAGCCTCCACAGGCTCTCTGGGCCAGGGGCTCTCCATCGCTCAAGGGCTGGCCATGGCGTCCAAACTGGACGGCGACACTTACAGGGTTTTCAGCATGATCGGTGACGGCGAATCCCAGGAAGGGCAGATTTGGGAAACAGCTATGTCCGCGCCAAAGTTCGGATTGGACAACCTCATCGTTTTTCTGGATTACAACAATGGGCAGATTGACGGCCACACCCGCGAAATCATGAGCTTGGAACCGGTTGGAGATAAGTGGGGGGCATTCAATTGGGACGTGCAGGATATCGACGGCCACGACATCCCCAAAATCATCAGCGCCATCGAGCGAACGCGCAACATCAAAGGCAAGCCGCACTTGATCATCGCCCACACGGTCAAGGGCAAGGGCGTGTCTTTCATGGAAGACAACATCGAGTGGCACGGCAAGGCTCCCTCCAAAGAAGAAGCCGAGAGCGCCATTGAAGAAATTCAAAGGTCCCACTGATGGCCGCCAAAGCGACGCGCCAGTCTTTCGGAGAAGCGGTAGTGGCCCTGGCGGAAACTAATCCCAACATCGTGGTGATGGATGCAGATCTGGGCAAGTCCACCATGACCGGGGCATTCATGAAAAAATTCCCCGATCGTTATTTTGAGTTCGGCATCGCGGAACAGAACATGATCAGCACTGCGGCCGGCATGGCCCTGGGCGGAAAAATTCCTTTTGCAGCATCGTTTTCCTGCTTCCTTGTGGGCCGCTACGAAACGGTGAGAATGTCAGTGTCCTATTCCAACACCAATGTAAAGCTGGTGGGCACTCACGCGGGCGTGGGTATCGGCGAAGACGGCAATTCTCAGATGGGGCTGGAAGACATCGCCCTTTTGCGGTCTCTCCATAATTTTGTGATTTTACAGCCGGCGGACGATTTGGAAGCTAAACAGGCCGTCGCCTGGGCCGCAGAATATGTGGGCCCGGTTTATTTGCGGCTCACCCGGCAGAAGCTGGAAGACATTCATTCTCCCGATTACAAATTTCAAATGGGCAAGGGAGATGTTCTGAAATCGGCCAAGGGCGGGCAGGCCATAACCATTTTTGCCACGGGCGGCGTGGTGGGCAATGCTCTGAAAGCTGTGGAAGAGCTGGAAAAGAGCGGAGCCTCCATCAACCTTGTCAACATGCACACCATCAAGCCGCTCGATCAGGAGCTGGTGCTCAAACTCGCGAAAAATTCCAGGATTATATTAACGATTGAAGACCACAACATTGTGGGTGGACTGGGAAGCGCGGTGAGCGAAGTTGTTGCCGGGGCAGGCTTGCCTGTTAAAGTGCACCGGCACGGCGTTGTGGAATTTGGAGAGTCCGGCACGCCCGAAGGTCTTTACGAGAAGTTCGGTTTTTCCGCCTCAAAAATCAAGGCTCTCATTCAGAGCCTGTAATCCTCTTGCCTTTTTCAGCCTGACCCGCAGCCTTTTCTTTAAATAATTCCGCAATCCCGGCAATCGAGCTCATCACGGAACTGCTTTCAATGGGCAGGAAAATTTTCGTGGCTGGGCCTTCGGCGATTTTGGGGAGCATTTCCAAATATTTGATGGCGAGCAGGTCGTTGGTGGGACGACCGGAATGGATGGCGCTGTAAACGATCTCGATCTCATATTTTTGCGCGTCCGCCACCCTCTTGATCGCCTCGGCTTTGCCTTCCGCCTCCAGAATGGCTGATTGTTTCTGGCCTTCCGCGCGCAGCACAGAGGACTGCTTTTCCCCTTCGGCTTTTAAAATCTGGGACTGGCGTATGCCTTCCGCCTCCAAAATAAAAGCTCTCTTTTCGCGCTCGGCTTTCATCTGCTTGGACATGGAATCCGTGATGTCTTTGGGCGGCTCGATGGCTTTCAGCTCCACGCGCGTGACTTTGACCCCCCACTTGTCTGTGGCTTCGTCCAGGACATTGCGCAGCTGAATGTTAATTTTGTCGCGGGAGGTGAGCGTGTGGTCCAGTTCCATTTCGCCCACAATATTCCTTAAAGATGTTTGGGCCAGGTTGATGATGGCCATGTGAAAATTGGCGACATTGTACATCACCTTGAACGGGTCAGTAATTTGGAAGTAGATCACGGCGTCCACCCGCACGGAGGCGTTGTCCTTGGTGATCACTTCCTGGGGCGGCACGTCGATGACCTGCTCGCGCATGTCCGCCTTCCTCATGGCTTGGAAGAACGGCCATATGAACACCAACCCGGAATCTGCGGTGCGGGTGTATCTGCCCAAGGTGGTCACCACGCCTTTTTCGTGCTGCTGGACGATGCGAAGAGCCATAGAGGCAAAGATGAACGCGGCCACAACGGCCACGATCATGGCCATGGAGAAGGGGATGATGCTCGACAAAGATGAAGCTTCCATTTATTGAGTCTCCTTTTTCTTGACTATCAAATAGGTCCCGCTCACTTTCAAAATCTCAACCAACGCATTGGTATTGATGGCTTCAGCGGATTCCGCGCGCCAGTGTTCCCCGCGCACTTTCACCGAACCGGGGGCGTGCGGGGCGATGGCCTGAGTGACCATGCCTTCCATGCCGATGAGCTCGTCCACATTGGAAGCTCGGGATTCCCCTTTCATGAGGCGTTTGGCAAGCGGTCTGGCAATCAGGACAAACACAACCGATGTGATGAGGAATACAGCCCAGCAAACGAGAACCGAGGCGCCAAAATAAGCCGCGGCCGATGCGGCAACGGCACCCAGGCCGAAGCAGAAGGCCACAAATATGCCTGGCGTGACCATCTCGAGCACCATCAGGGCCACACCCAAAATAATCCAGTACAGCCAGCTATTCATTCAACACCATTCAGTGCGGCGGGGGTTAATCTTCCAGACGGCAAATGTCGCCCTTGGAGGGTGAACGGCCTTTCAAAATTTTTCCCAGAGAAAGTTTTTCGCCGGCGTGCGATGCAACTTCCAAAGTTCCTAATTCCTCTTCTTCCCGTCCTAAAACAATCCCTGAATCCGGGTCCCTGATTTCGGCTCTCTGAGAATAAACTTTTAGCTTCTGCCCCACTTCCAGGCCGGACTCCGTGCCGGCGCTCAAATAAATTTTGCCGCTGGCCACCTGAGCGATGCGGCAGCTCCAGGGCTTCTTGTTAATCTGGGAGGTGATGTTTTCAATGAGCTGGGACACGGCCGCGCGCAGAGCGTCGCCTTCAATGCTCTCGGCATAGCCGCCCTTGGTGCCCAATCCCAAAAAGCCTCCTGAAGACACTTTCGATACGCCCTTGCCGGAATCCGCAAGCAGGATTTGGCCCGTCTCCGCGTCCACCACGCGGATGTCCACCGTGCAGGTGGCTTCCTGGCGCTTGCTCTGGACCACGATGTATTCTGAACCCGTGGTGCGCACGCCGAAATTGGAAATGGCGCCGGTCACGATGGCCGACAAGCCCAGGACCTTGCCCATTTGCGCGGCGGTTTTGGAATCAATGACGCCGGACAGTCCCAGCTTCTGCTCGTCCAGCATCTTGTCCAGTTTGTCCCGCTCCACCACGATGAACTTGCCCGTCTTGACGAGCTCGGTGATGAGGATGTCGGATGCCGCCTGGCCCAGCCTCTGCTGGCCGTAGGCCGTCTTGTTGTCAAAAGCCACCACGCCCACGCGCCGCTTGGGGCCCGTGTATTTGGAATCAACTTTTTTTGTTTCATTAGCGGAAACATCCTGTTTCATTTTCACGCTGGTGCGAGCCGCGCAGCCCGAAAATGCCAAGGACGAAGCCAGTCCGAGCCCTACAATTGTTTTGATCATATTTCCTCCGGATTTTTTGTTGAAATTTATCATTTCGCGCGCGGCAGGGTGGAAACGGCAACGCGCACCACCCTTTGAACTTCCTCATAAAGGGGCACTTTGAGCATTTTGCCCACGATCTTATCCACCAGTCCCGCTGCCAGTTTTCGTTTGGCATCGTCCATAGAAAGAGCCACCTGCTTGCGGCTCGCTTTTCTCTGGTCTTCCCACAGCTGTTCTCCGTTGCCGTTGATCATCTTAAAAGTCGCCGCTACAGACTTATTCGTGTAGAAACCGACGTTCAAGTATTTAAAATCTTCGATCTCGCCGTAAACCACCGCGTCCACGCCTAGCCCTTTGCACAGTTTTTGAGGCGTGGTGCTGTTGAGCTGGCCGCCTTCGTTGACTCCGAATTTTGATTTTAGAATTTCGTCCGTCCGCGCCGTATCCTGGATTTGATACCCTCGGTGGGACAAGTGTTTGATGAATTCCTGCCGGATGTAGCCCGGGGCGTCTATATCCGTGGATTGGTTGGACAGGGGCAGAACGGCAAGGATTTGCGGGGTCGCATAATGGGTGGACAGCATTTTGGGCTTGACCGCGCATCCGGCAAGCAACCCCAAAGCTGCAACAAAAAAAAGATTACTGAATTTCGGCTTCAAGGGAATCCTGAGTTTGCGCCGTCACGGAGGCTTTGAACGCGGAGGCGCCCGAAAGCCGTTTGGCCAGGTCTGCCGAGGTGGCGGAGTTGATTTTCACTTCCAGCTCCGCGGTCCCGGAATCAAAACTGCGCATCGCCACCTCACCCACGCCGGCTGTTCTGGCCAGAATGTCCTTGATGTCCGACAAAACATTGATGCTGGGCACATTGCGCACCGTCACCAGCACAGAGGAGCGCCGTGCCAGCTCTGTGGCGATTCTTCCCGCGAATTCTTCAGCAGCGCTATTGCCCAGAGCCGTGAGCGCTTTTGAGCCGGCGGCATCGTGCGTGGCGTCCAGTCCCGAGCCCTGCACGTTCACTGCCGCAAGGATTTCACCCGTCTTGGCCTTCAAGGCCTTCCCCGTCAGGCTGCCGCGGTAGGAAATGAGCCCGCCCAGGTTTTGACCCGTGAGGCGCGACGCGCGGGCTTTGCCGGTCACCACGACCTCGGCTTTAAGCTTTTGCATGATGGGCTTTAAGGCGTCTTTGGGATTGCCCTCCAGAAGCTGCTGAGTGGCCTCCACCACGCGGATGGCGGCCAGCTCAGAACGATCCACTACCTTGTATCCCCGCTCCAGCAAGCCTTGAGCCAGGGCATCGGAGCAGGCCGTGTTTTGGCCGTCCTCTCCCTCTATCGTCTCATCGAGTAAAATGGCCACGCGCGGATTGCCCACCGCCTGGAGATCCATCACATGGAGCGCTTCCAAATCCTGCTTGACCTGCTGATAGGACACCAAGGCGCGGATGTGCGTGTGGTAGAGCCCGTCTGCTTCTTTTCCCTCGCGCAGCACTTCATGCTTCTTGATGTAGCCGTCGGTCTTGCCAAAAATGTTTTGCTGGATGGTGACCGCTTTGTCCACCATCGTGCGGGCGGAGATGAAAACGCCCACCACTTTTTCGACTGCGTTTTTATACGCGTCCGAAAGAGCCGCCCGCTTGGTGGCAATCAGGTCCGGTGTGACGGCTGAGAGCCCTTCGGCTTCCACCACCTCGCCATCAGCCGCTTCTCCAAGCTTGAGACGGCTTTTGGAGCCGGAGCATCCGGACATGAACAGGGCCGGCACGGCGGCCATAAGCGCAAAAAGCAGAAGTCGTTTCATCGTGAGCATCTCCTTAAAATAAAAGCCCCGCTAAATCCTGAATGGATTTAACGGGGCCTAAAATGCATCCGGGGCCTGGCGAACCTTATTGGGCCCCCATGAGCTGGTCTTTGAATTTTTTCTTGTCCAGGCGGAGGCTCACCACGCAGCCATCGTCGCTGGTCCATTCGCGCTTCACCACCATGGCGCCGCGGAGCGTCTGCTGCACGATGCCCTGAATTTTCTGGTTGGAGGTGACGGCCTGCTCCACCGTGGTGTTGGCGTCGATGCTTTGGCCTTTCAGATAAGCCAGCATTTTTTCTTCCGCCACCTTGCGCGCGGCGGATTCGGACAGAGACATTTTTTGGGATTTATTTTGAATCGTCTGGTCGGCCGCGCCAATGCCGTCAAATTCAATGTAGCGGTCAGACTCCGCGTCGGGGCTGTCTATGACACGGGCGATTTCGCCTTTTTTCACTTTAGAATCTGCTTTCCCTGTGCACCCGGCGGATGCCAGCGCCAGAACGCCCACGGCCATCAATGCAACGAATGATTTCATGATCATGCCTCCTTCGGTAAGCTTTGAGCTTATATAACAGAATTGAATCTCGCTGTCAAGGATTCGCTCAGTTCAGCGTTTCCTGCACATCCCGCATCACGCTCCGGAACTTTTCTTTCATGGCGGCCTGGGACTCTTTTGAAACGGCCTTGAGTTCGGCCGCGAGCTCTTTGCAATGGGCTTTGAGCTCTTTGCCGAGGCCTTTGATGTCCTTGCTGATCCGCGCGGACTGCTTTTGGAGACGGGCAATTTCCTTTTTGCTTTTTTTCTCGTCGCCCTGGGACAAGTCGTCAATTTCTTTGCCGATGGCGAGGATTTGCTTTTCATAATCCTGCTGTTTTTTAAGCGTGTAGCCCACTTTGTCATTCCAGCGCTGGATCATGCCCTTCATGCTTGTGATTTCCTTTTCGTAATAACTCACCAAATCCGAGAGATGGATGACGCACCCAAGAGGCTTTTCTTCCACCGGAGCCGCAGGCGCAGGAGGCGTCGGGAGCGTTTCCGGCTGAGCGGGAGCGGCATCAGCGGCGGCGGGCGCTTCCGGCGCGGCAGGGACTGCGTTTGGAACGGCAGAGGGCACTTCTGGGACGGCTGCGGGCGGCTCGGGAACTGCCGGCTCCTGCGCTTTGGGGGCCGCCTGCTCAGTCACTTGCTGCTTAACGGGCTGTTTCGCCGGCGCTTGAGGCGCTTTGTTTTCCGCGGACCCGGCAACAGCCACGGCTCCCATCATAAACATCAAGATAAAAATAATTTTCTTCATTGTGGATCTCCTTTATTTAAGCGGGTTCTTCTCCGGAACTCCCGTCCGCCTGGGATACTTTTCCGGCGTGGGGGCCATTTTTTTTATCAAAACCAGTTTTCTTTCCCTTGCATCATCTTCCAAATGATAGATCTTTTCCTTAACGACCGCCCCGCCCAAAAGCGCGGCCACTTTGCCGATCCGCGCCATGTCCGCCCAGTCCGG
>Ga0155662_1020_pt1 | contig 10009 bp, 7 predicted proteins | sample RifCSPlowO2_01_FD_107319 | JGI IMG/M metagenome (GOLD analysis project Ga0155662, IMG submission 107319) | Elusimicrobia bacterium RIFCSPLOWO2_01_FULL_54_10
AAGAGCTGGGAACGGAGGGATAGGTGTAGCTGGAGGCGATGGCGGTATATCCTGAGGCGCCGAGCAATAAATTAGTTCCCCCGGAGTTCCAGAGAGCTCTGGCTCTGACAAAGAAAGTGGTGTTGTTCAATAGGCCTGTAGTGAAGGAATTCTGGAGACCGAGCTGATCGGGAGAGAAAGTGAAGGTGGAGACGGTGTTATTGCCTGTGAAGTTGGAGTTGGTGGAGTAGCTGACTTGAAATGGGAAAGGGTCGTTGTTCAAGCCTGTATCCACGATGACGGTGAAGGAGGCCAAATCCACGGAGATGAGACGAAGAGTGGGGAGCACGGGCTTGGTGGCGGTGGAGAGAGGGACGAAGTAACTGGAAGCGTTGTGCTCAAGGGTTCCTCCCTGAGCGCCGTTCCACAAGGTGCGGACCTGAATGAAATAGGTGGCGCCGAAGAGGAGGCCGCCGTAGGTGGTGGCGGAAGGAGAGAGGGCGCGGGTGGAGGAGAAGACTGTGGAATTGGCGGTCTGGGGAGAGGCGCCGAAATCTGAAGCGGTGGAAATGAGGACGTTGTAGTTGCCATAGACATTGGTCTGGCGGTTGATGATCATGGTGATGGAATTGGAGGAGACGAAGGTGATGGACGAACTTGCTATGGATGGGCGGGTGTATGTGGAAACGCTCTGGTAGTAGATGTCACCGTCCGTGCTCACTTTAACGCGAAAAAAGTAGGAAGTATTGGAAAGCAGGGTTCCGGAGCTCAGGGTGGGATAGTGAGTTGTATTTTGATCGAGGATGCTGATGGCAGAACTGGCCCTCAGGGAAAATCCTGAATGGGAGGAAATGGCCGCGTAGTAACGCACCCCAGGCTGATTAGTCCAGCTGAAGGACGCGCCGGTGGAGATGACCGCTGTGGCAGTCAGATTTCCTACGGGATCAGCATGCAATATGGGAAGCCTTGACAAAAGTGAAGCCGCAGTGAGAAGGGCTGCAAAGAGAATTTTCCCTCGCGCGCGCATACGCGTGTGCGCGGGCGTGCTCGCGCGGGGAAAAATCTGGTCAAAAGTAAGCAGAATAGAAGAGAGGAATGTCTGAAGGGAGGGCAGAAAGATTTTGGGAAGGGTATTTTTAATCATATTTTTGGGGTCAATTATATATACAGCAATAACAATGCCAAATATGGGGTGATTATGGAGGCAAAAAACGCCTGAAATAACGCATTATTTTTAGTATTTTAATCAAAATATTGATTATTTTTATGGCGGAATGATTGTGGGTATAAAAGTCTACAATCGTGGATTTAAAGCCACAGGAATAAAAATAAGTTAAAGCAATGCATTAATTACGCTGAAGGCTAAGAAAGCCTAAAGTTAATATAATGCTTTAACTATTTATTGATGAGTTTGAACTTTTTAAGCTTGTTGTAGAGGGCTTTGCGGTCGATTTTGAGGCGCTTTGCGGCGAGGGATTTATTACCCCCGCACTTTTCGAGGGTCTGTTCGATGAGCTGTTTTTCGAGGATGCCGGCGGCGTGTCGGGAAGCCTTTTTGAGAGATATCCCCCTGCCCGCCTCAGAATCCTGGATGCTTTTTTCAACATACTTGTCCCGGGTAAGAGTGATTTGCAGGTGCACGGGCTCAATGGTGGTTTCCGCCAGCAAAACCGCCCGGTAAACCGCGTTTTTGAACTCCCGGATGTTGCCCGGCCATGAATAATTCCTCATGGTCTTGAGCGCGTCTTCGGAAAATCCGTCCACGCTCTTTTTCATCTCATCATTGGCGTTTTTGAGGAAAAATTCGCCCAGTTCGGGAATGTCCTCTGTCCGTTTGCGAAGCGGCGGCACATCCAGCTTGAACTGGTTTAAGCGGTGATAGAGATCTTCACGGAATTTTCCGGCCTTGATCATCTCTTCCAGGCTGACGTTGGACGCCGCAATCACCCGGATATCGATGTCGGTTTCCTTATGGCCGCCCAGGTGGTGGATTTTTCTTTCCTGAAGCGCCCGCAGGAGCTTGGCCTGAACAGACAGGGGCAAGTTTCCGATTTCATCTAAAAAAAGAGTTCCCCCTGAAGCGATCTCGAACTGGCCGAGCTTGCGGCGGTCCGCTCCGGTAAAGGCCCCTTTTTCATAGCCGAAGAGTTCGGATTCCACCAGGGTTTCCTGCAGGGTGCCGCAATCCACCGAAACGAACGGCCCGTCCTTGCGCAGGCTCTTGGCATGGATGCGGCGCGCAAAAACTTCCTTGCCGGAACCGGATTCGCCGTGGATCACCACGGTGAGCTCTGTGGGCGCGATGCGGTCCGTCATCTCCAAAACATTGCGGATGGCTGTTCCGGACCCCACCACGGACGGAAATTTGATGCTGAGCGTGCGCGCGCGGAGGATTTCGATCTGGCGGGATTTTTCATACTCATCCACGGCCTTGCGCACGAGAACGAGCACTTCATCATTGTCAAAAGGCTTGGTGACATAATCAAATGCGCCCATTTTCATGGCTTCCACCGCCATTTTGACCGAGGCTTCGCCCGTGAGCACAATGATGGGGATGTGAGGATCGATTTTTTTAATCCTGTCCAGAAGCTTCATGCCTTCTGCGCTGCCTTCGCCCAGGTCCAGGTCCAGAAGCACCGCGTGGGCAGGCTCTTTCTGAACATACTCCAGCGCCTCGGCTCCTTTCTGGAAATCGAAGGCGCGATAACCCTCCACTTCCAGTATCAGGCGCACGGCCTGGCAGAGGTCTTTGTTATCGTCGACGATCAGGATGGTTTTAGCCATGGGGGAATGCCAGGATCATGCGGGTCCTTCCGGGTTCGGATTCGCAGTATATTTTGCCGCCGTTCTGGGTGACGATGGCCTTGGCGGAATAGAGCCCCATGCCGGAGCCCTTGGCTTTTGTGGTGAAGAACGGCTTGAACAAGTTGTCCCGCGCCTCCTTGGAAATTCCGGGCCCGGAATCCTGAACGGTGAGGCATACGGTCTTGTTCTGTTTGTTCAGCTGGGTTTCAAAAATGAGGGAGCCTCCGCCCGCCATGGCTTCAACGCCGTTGATGCTTAAATTCAGGATGGCAGATTCGACGGCCGATGGCTCGATAAGGATTTTGGGCAGGGGAGAAGCGAGCTTCTTGATGACTTGCACCCCGTTTTTTTTACTTTGGACGTCAATAAAATGGGTGACGCGGTCCACAATTTCGTTCAGGGAAGATTCTTCTTTCGGGCTTTCCGATTGCCGGGCCAGGCCCAGATAGCCTTTGAGAAGATTGCGGATGGATTCGACGTTGCGCTCCACCAGCTCCCAGGCCTCCTTTTCCTTGTCGGAAGGACGGAGTTTGCTTAACACAAATTGGGCGGTGCTTTGAATGACTCCAAGGGAATTGCGGACATCGTGAACTACGGCGGCGGCGGCGCCGGCCAGGGGTTTGATCCGTTCCAGGCGGGCCAGCTCGTCCTGGGCGGTTTGAAGATTCTTTTGGAGCGTTTTGACTTCAGAATTTTCCACTAAATCAGTCTAACTTAAAAATCTGCCGGGAGGGGGAGTTGAACCCCCACACCTTTCGGCATACGCACCTCAAGCGTACGTGTCTGCCAATTCCACCATCCCGGCTCTCGGTAAACTCAAGCTTTTTGCCTGCGACCGCGTCACTCATCGCTCACGTGCTTTGTACAAGCACGCATCGCTCTTCGTTCCTTGTCTCGGCTAAAAATCTTGAGTTTTGTTGAGAATTTCACTGTTGTTGAACGGGGACTCGCTCAAGAACGCTGCGACCGCTTCTGCGGGTGTGCAGGATTGTAAGGAACAGAGTCGTGCATACAAAACCCACCGCGAGGCCCACCGTCAATTTTTTCATGAACGCTGAGCCCGACGGAGCGCTGAAAAGCGCGTCCTGGCCCCCGCCGCCGAACATGCCGGAGAGCCCGGCTCCCTTGCCCGCCTGCACCAAAATCACGATCATGAGCACCGCGCAAATGAGCACATGAAGTCCCAGAATCAGTTCATACATGGACGGCTCCTTGAAGGGCGGCGACGCCGGGAAGGGTTTTGCCTTCCAGAAATTCCAAGCTGGCGCCTCCGCCCGTTGAAATGTGAGAAATTGATTTTGCAAAACCGCCTTTCACCACCGCGGCGACGGAATCCCCCCCGCCCACCACGCTGAAAGCGCCTTTTGCCGTGGCTTGCGCCACCGCGCGGGCGCAGGCGTTGGTACCTTTTGCGAATTCCGGGATTTCAAAAACCCCGAGGGGCCCGTTCCATAAAATTGTTTTGGCGCCGGAAACGGCGGAAGTTATTTTTGTGGAAGTTTCCGGTCCCACATCCACGCCGATCCATCCCGCGTCGATGTTGGAATCCTTTGTGGCATGTGCCGGGGAGCCCGCTTCAAATTTTTGTGCCACGCGATGGTCCACGGGCAGCATCAGGTTCTTTCTGGTGGCCAGGAGCTCGCGCGCCAGGTCAAGCTTATCGTCTTCCACAAGGGAATTGCCGATAGTTTTGCCCTGGGATTTGAGGAAAGTGTAGGCCATGGCGCCGCCGATGATGACGGTGTCCGCCACTTTGGAAAGGGTTTCGATCACTTCGATCTTGTCCGACACTTTGGCGCCTCCCAAAATGACCACAAAAGGATGTGCGGGGCTTTTTAGGACGCGGGTGAGCGTGGAAATTTCCTTCTCAAGCAAAAATCCGGCCGCGGAGGGCAGGAGCTGGGCGACGGCCGCGGTTGAGGCATGGGCGCGGTGCACGGCTCCGAAGGCGTCCTGAACAAAAATATCCGCCAGAGAGGCCAGCTCTTTGGCGAAAGATTCGCTGTTATTTTCTTCTTCCGCGTGGAACCGTAAGTTTTCAAGGAGAAGAATCTCCCAGGCTTTCAAGGAAGAAGCCATTTTTTTGGCTTCTGGCCCCACGCAATCAGATGAAAAGCCCACGGTTTTTTTTAGAAGTTCGGAGAGGCGTTGAACGACAGGCTTGAGTGAATATTTCGGGTTGACCGCGCCTTTGGGGCGGCCCAGGTGCGCGCAAAGAATGATTGCGGCGCCTTCTTTAAGGCAATGCTCGATTGTGGGCAAAGACTCCCGGATGCGGGTGTCATCTGTGATGACCCCGTCTTTAAGGGGGACGTTGAAGTCCACCCGGACAAGAACCTTCTTGCCCTTGAGGGAAAGGTCCCTGATTGATTTCAAGCGGTGACCAGGCTCTTTTTGGAGATGTAGGCGGCCAGGTCCACAACGCGGTTGGAATAACCCCATTCGTTGTCGTACCAGCCGAACACTTTCACAAGGGTCCCTTCCATGACGTCAGTGGAGAGGGAATCGAAGCTGCAGGAATGGGCGTCACCGTTAAAGTCCTTTGAGACCAGCGGCTGATCCACAAACGCCAGATACTTGGAAAGTCCGCCGGCGGCCGCTGCCTTCTTGAAAGCGGCGTTCACTTCATCTTTAGTCGTGGATTTTTCAACTTCAGCGGCGAAGTCCACGATGGACACGTTTGGCGTGGGCACGCGGATGGCGCAGCCGTTTAATTTGCCTTTCAGTTCCGGGATGACCAGGCCGATGGCCTTGGCGGCGCCGGTGGTTGTGGGAATCATGGAAACGGCGGCGGCCCGGGCGCGGCGAAGGTCTGAGTGAGGGAAGTCCAGGATGACCTGATCGTTGGTGTAAGAATGGATCGTGGTCATCAGGCCCCTCTTGATTTTGAAGGCTTCATGTAAGACCTTCACAATGGGAGCCAGGCAGTTGGTGGTGCAGGAGGCGTTGGAGATGATGTTGTGCTTGGCCGGATCGAACTTGTCTTCGTTGATGCCCATGCAGATGGTGATGTCTTCGCCCTTGGCCGGCGCGCTGATGATGACTTTCTTGGCTCCGGCGGTGATATGCGCCTTCGCCTTGTCCGCGTCGGTGAAGCGGCCTGTGGATTCGATGACAATCTCCACCCCGAGTTCTTTCCAGGGCAGCTTTGAGGGATCTCTTTCCGCGATCACTTTGATGACTTTTCCGTCAATGACGATGCTGGAGTCCTTGGCTTCCACAGTGCCGGGATAAATGCCGAATGTGGAGTCATATTTAAAGAGATAAGCGAGAGTTTTGGCGTCGGTCAGGTCGTTGACCGCGACGAAATCCAGTTCCTTGTTCTTGAGGCCGGCCTTGAGCACCAAACGGCCGATCCTTCCAAATCCATTGATTCCAACTTTGACGGACATGATTAGCTTCCTCCTGTAATTTCTATGGTACGGTGAGCCGTTTATTATACAAAAATTCCCGGCTTTTCAGACTTTTCTGGCCAAAGTGAGAGCGAAAACCTGCCTTGCGCCGGCCTGAAGAAGCGCCTGGGCGCATTCTCCCAAAGTTGAGCCCGTGGTGCAAACATCATCCACCAACAGCACCCGCTTGCCAGCAATTTGGCCCGGGGTGCGCACTTGAAAAACTCCCGCCACATTTTTGGCCCGTTCCTGGCTGTCCAGCTGCGTTTGGCTCACGGTGTTGCGTGCCCTCTTGAGCGCGTCAAGAAACGGCACGCGCGCCAGGCGGGCCATTTCCCGTGCCAGGGCTTCGGACTGGTTGTATCCCCGCTCCCTCAGCCGCGCCGGATGAAGGGGAACGGAGACAACAATCTCTGTCAACTGAATTTCAGGGTGCCGCCTCCATCCTTCCATGAGAACCGGGGCGAGGTCCCGGGCCAGATAATCCTTTCCGGAATATTTGAGCTGATGGATGAGTTCTTTAAGCGCTCCGTCAAACGGCGCGCAGCTGCGGACAAAGCCGGAAGAAGGCGGCAAAGTCATTTTTGAAATTGAATCGGCGCAAGGTCCGCAAATTCTGGAGTTGGAATTATAAGCGATGTCGTTGCCGCAAGCGGCGCAGCGGAGAGGATAGAATAAATTAAGAAGAGCGAGTTTTAAAATTGAATGGTGACGCGGCTGGTCAAAGTGTAGGTTTGAAAATTTTCTTCCTTTTTGACCTTGTGCATGGTGCGGGCGTAGCCGCCGCCGAACGCCGCGCGGATGTTGGGCGTGATCTCAAAATCGCCGTTCATGTTGAAGTCCGCGTTGTCCACGCTCTTGGTTTCGTCCACCTTGTCGCGCACCATGCCGTAACGGAAAGAAGTGGTGAGGATGAGGCGGTTGGAGAGAGAGAGCTGCTTGCCGAAAGGCAGGTGGAAAAAGCGCGGCACGTTGATGTCGCCGAAAATCTGCAGCGAGCCGTTGCGGGTGGTCAAGTCTGAGGTTTTTTTGCCGGTGCCGTCTTCGGATTCGCTCGAAGACTGGTCATAGCGCGGCGTAAAGCGCCAGTTCCCCCACTTGAGCGTGGTGATGACCTGGCCGTTAAAGCCCTTCTGGATGGTGCGGCTGGTGAGCTGCTGGGTTTGGAGGTTGAAATCTTCTGTGACGGAGTTGGTGTAGCCGACGGAAAATTGGAGCAGGCGGAAGGTCGTGAAGGTGACGTCGGACCCCACGTTTTTTCCCGTTGTGCGCGTCTGGCCCAGCACTTCGGTGAGGCGTTCCTGATAATTGGCGTTGGCGCGCGTGTCCGTGACCCACCGCGAAAGAAAAAGCGGCCGTTCGATCTCGCTCGTGGAAAAAACGAAGTCCGGCCACACTCGGGCGTAGCTTTTGCTTTGCGTGCCGGTGGTGTCGCGGCTCGTCTTGGTTTCGGTGAACGACCCGGAGGCGTTTAAGTTTTTGAGCGGGTTCCAGCGGCGGTTTTTCATGAATTTAAAGCCTTCAAAGGGCGACCACCGCCCGGCAAGGCGGTTGGTGTCGGAGGCGGTGAGCGAGGTGCGCTTGGCGTTGGGGTTCATTCCTGTCAGGTCGAAAGTGCTGTCGCGGATAAAGAGTTTGTCGCGCGAGTTGAAGCCGCCGTCCAGGTTTTCATAGGTGTCGCCGTCGGCAATGGAGTACCCTCCGTTAAAACTCAGCGAATTGATCATGGAGTTGACATTGCGGACGAAGGGGATGTATTGAAAAATGTCCTTGGGCGCGATGGAGGCATTGATATCGCCGGAAGCGCTGCGGGTGATGCTTTTCAATTCGCCGCGCCTGAAAGTGGTGGTTCCAAAAGGGAGATCATTGATATTGTAGGTTTCCGCCGTGTTGACGGAATAATTGAATCCCGGAGAGAGCCAGGAGGTCATGCGCAGGGAACCGCCCAGGGTCACGCCCTGATTCATGCTTTTGTTGTAGCTGCCGAGGGATGCCAGCGTGGCGGGAGCGACCGCGGAGCTTAAATCCAGTTGGTTTCTTTCTTCAAAAGACCGGCTCAAGGTGTAGCCGGGGCTGAGCATGAGCTGAGGAATAAACTGGAATTGGGACCGCAGACTGTAAGATTCCGCCACGCTCCGTGTGTCCGTGTTGTCGTTCCGCAGGCGCAGAATGGAGTTGGTCTGGCTGAAGCCGTATGACACGCCCGTGGGCAGGGGCTTCAAGGTGAAAAACCGGCCCGGAAGGATGTCCGGCTGCCAGGGGAGGGTGTAGCTGGTGCCGTAGCGGTAATTCAAGCTCTCATCTTCGCGCTGCGCGTCGCTGCGCAGGGCCAGCGTGTGGTCTGCTGAAAAATCAATATTCAGCAGCTTGCCCTTGATGAATGACGGGAGCAGGGGCAATTGCGTGAGGAGGATATTCCCGTTCATATTCTGGGACGTATTGATGGATTTGCCTTCGTTGATGACGGATATGAGAATGTTGGGATCGTTGATGGACTGGATCTGCGGAGTGATGGATTCGGAATATGAAATATTGGAGGAGAGCGGCAAAAAGCTCAGGCGGTTCAGTGTGAGATATCCGCTGCCGGTCTTGTTGTCCACTCCGCTTCCCAGGGATGTCAGTGTTTGGAAATTTCTGTCGACGTCGCGCCATGCGGCTCCCCAGGAACCCCAATTGGGCCAGTTGAAGTCGGTTTTGGCGCGGTAAGCCGTGCCCGTGATCTTCACGGATTCCGTCAGATGGACTTCGTTGAAATAAAATGTCCTGGCCACGTCCTGTGAGGGAAGCTGTTGAGCCGGGATGATCACTCCGTAGGTGATTTCCGTGATGTTGCGCAGAGAGGGCGCGCCCACCCGCCTCTGCCAGAAGGCGTTAAAGGACTTGGCCAGGTTCCTGTCCAGCTGTCCGTCGCGGTTTTTATCCAGGATATCCAGCTCATACAGCCGCCAGCCGGAGAATGTCATGGGAGCCCGGAACTCGAAATAGCTGCCGGAATTTCCGACCCGAAAAATAAAATCGTTGCCGGAATTGTCGCCGTGAACGAAAAATTTGAGCGTTTCATGCTCGGAGAAATCGAGGGCCCGGGTGAAGGCCTCTTTGACCGTCACAGTTGATTCCCCGGTTGTGGGCGCCACGCGTTGATATCTGATCGCCAGAGCTTGCTCCCGCCGCTTGATTTCGGTGTCTTCGAGGTCGTAGAGCTCCTGAAAAACCGGGTTCGTGACCAGGGACGGATAACCCGGATTGTCCTGGTTGTTTTCGGCAAATGCGGAGGCCTGAACGGCGTCAGTGGAGACCACTGCCTGGTCAAAGCGGGTGCCCACAATGGATACTCGCCCGAAGCGCAGCGTCCCTGCCTTGGCGGCGGCATTTGGGTTCCAGACGGTGATGCGGACCTGTTTGACGGTGGACCACTGGTTTTGTCCCGTGGTGCCGATGTGGAGCGGCACCTGGAAAATTCTCCAGCCAGACCAATCCACCGTGGCGTGTTCCGTGCCGTTCCCCGCTTCCCGCAGGGGGCGACCCACCGTGCCGATCTCTTCGTTGAAATTTCCCAAATTGTCATCACCATCCAGGCGCCCGTTGCCGTCCAAATCCTGGCTGTCCAGGCGTCCGTTTCCGGCGCCCACAGTTGTGGAAGACGCGTCCGGGTTGAGGAATGTCAAGCCGATGTCTTCTCCGGCGCTCAAAGCGCCGTTTAAATCCTTGTCTTCGGATTTCAGAAGCGAGGTGCTGGAATTGCTGCTGTCCGGGAGTTCCTGGATGCCGCCCAGCCGAATCTGAATGCGCGCATCATCAGCAGTATTGCCGGGAGTCGCATCGTCGCCATGAAT
>Ga0155662_1032_pt1 | contig 9844 bp, 9 predicted proteins | sample RifCSPlowO2_01_FD_107319 | JGI IMG/M metagenome (GOLD analysis project Ga0155662, IMG submission 107319) | Elusimicrobia bacterium RIFCSPLOWO2_01_FULL_54_10
GTGTTTCTGACGCGCAAAAGCGACGCCTTCATTTCTCTTGGGGACCGCTCTCTGCTGGCCAATCAGGAAGGGGCAAACCTTTTTATCTCCATTCACTGCAACGCGGCCGCTTCCCGCAGGAAAAAAAGCGAAGGCGGGTTTGAAATCTATTTCCTCTCTGAAGACGCCACCGATCAGCAGTCAGAGGACGTTGCGCGCTTTGAAAACATGGAGCCCGAACACACGGGGCTCCGCACAGACGAAAACCGCAAAGCCACGGAAGTCCTATTTTCTATGGCCCGCACGGAATTCATCAACGAATCGTCGTTGCTCTGCCACATGGTGAGCCTCGCGGTGAACCGCAGAGTGCCCATTGAAAACCGCGGGGTCAAGCAGGCGGACTTCCATGTCCTGCACGGCGTGCAGATGCCCTCCGTGCTTGTGGAGATGGCTTTTATTGACATTCCGCTGGAAGAAAGAAAACTCAGAGAGAGAAAATTCCGCGCCGCCATGGTGGACGCCATTGTCACAGGCGTGCAAAACTTCGAAAGGAAGGCGGTGTTGCTGCGCTAGAGATTTTTCAGGACTTCGTTGATGGAGATGGAAGCGATGTTTTTGTCCGGCGCGCGCAGATAGCTGACAGCCTCTCCCGGCGGCTTCCATTCACCCGGTTCTGTCTGGCCAAAGAGCGCCAGGGTTTTGGCGCCCACGGCTCCCGCAATGTGCATCACTCCCGTGTCGTTGCACAGCACCCGGCCGCACTTCTTAAACAGCGCCGCCATTTCTGCGAGAGAAATTTTAGTGACCGCGCGGAACCCCGCCTCTTCAATTTTCCCCTGCCAGTCCAGCTCCGACGGCCCCAAAATAAACACAACTGACTTGCCCTTGTCCCGCTGCGCGCGGGCGGCATCAAGATAGTTAGGCAGCGGCCAGCGGTTGGCCACTTTGAAAGAGCCGGGATGAATGCAGAGGTCTGCGCCGGACAGAGAGGTTGCAGGAACAGCGAATTCCAGTGTCCGATCGTTCATGCTGAGCCCATAGGGCGCAAAAACTTCAAAATTTTTGTCGACCTGATGTTCCGCGCCCGCTTTGAAAGGCGTCAAAAGATTGTAAAACGCGTTTGATTCGGGATTGCCGAACGCGCCGCCGTCGTAGCGCAGGCGGTGGGGAGCTCCTGAGAACAGCGCAATGAGATCATTCGTGAGATGGATGCGCTGGGTTTCCAGGGTGACGGCCAGGTCATACTTTGCGCGCCGGATTTCAGCAAAGAACGAAAAAATTTTCCAGGGCGCGCGGTTCAAAACGCGCTTGCGATAGGCATGAATGCGGGTCAAGTGAGGGTTGGACTCAAAAATCGGGAGATTGCGTTCCTGAATGACCAGGCCGATCTGAAGATCCGGCTTCCAGACCTTCAAGGCGCGGAGCGTGGGCGTGATTTGGAAGAGGTCTCCCATGCGGTAGGGTTCTTTGATGAGAAGGATTTTTTTGACGGAATGGATATTGAAGGGCTGCGCGGGCGCGCCGCCCAGGAAGGCCGCCCCGAGATTGTAAAGCAGCCGGCGCCCCACGGCCTCCGCCTTGCCAGCCCAGGGCCTGTCCACAGATTCGTCCCAATGGGAGTCTCGCATGGGCTCCATCGTATCAACTTTCCCGAGGGCGTTCAATTTGGTAAACTGATGAGACTCCCGTGAATATCGTATTAATCGGCATGATGGGCTCCGGGAAGAGCACCGTGGGGCGCCTGATTGCCGCAAAACTCAAATGGAAATTTTATGACAGCGACAAAGTCATTGAGGACGAGCAGAAAATGACCGTGGCGGAGATCTTTGCGGCCAAAGGCGAGGCGGCCTTCCGCGAGCTGGAAACCCGCGTCCTTTCCCGGCTCGCCCGGGAGGCGGACTGCGTGATTGCCACCGGGGGCGGCGCGCCTACCGTTGAAACCAACTGGAAATTTTTCGGAGAAAAATCCGCCGTGGTCTGGCTCAAAAGCTCTCCGGAAACCCTCCTGCGCCGTCTGGAGCGCGGCGGCGCCCAAAGCCGGCCCCTGCTTAAAGATGCCTTGTCCAAAGAAAAAATTTTGGAAATCCTGAAAAACCGCGAGCGGTTTTATCAGCGCGCGGGATTTGTCGTGGAAAGCGACGGGCTGGAGCCCCAGGAAACCGCCGACAAAATTTTCCGGCTGGTGGCCCCAAAATGAAAGCCATTCCGGTTCGCTTGAAGCGCGCGCCTTACTCCATCGCCATCGGCTCTGATTTCGGGCCGCTGGGCGCCGCCGTTTCTAAATTCGCACCGTCAAAAACCGCCCTCATCGTGACGCATCCAGGCTTGCGCACTCGATTTGGCTCCGCCGTGCAAAAATCCCTTTCGCGCGCGGGAATCCGCTCTCAATTTTGCCTCATCCCGGAAAGCGAGAAGTCCAAATCTTTGAAAACTGTAGAAGTCATATATCGCGCCTGCGTTGCCGCCCGTCTGGACCGCGGCTCCTGCATGATTGCTTTGGGCGGCGGAGTGGTTGGAGACATCGCTGGTTTTGCCGCAGCCACCTATTTGCGGGGCATTTCTTTAATTCAGGCCCCCACCACGCTGCTCGCCATGGTGGATTCCAGCATCGGCGGCAAAACGGGCGTGGATTTAAAAGAAGCCAAGAATTACGCGGGCGCATTCCACCAGCCCCGTCTGGTTTGGATCAACATGGCGACATTGAAAACTCTTCCCATCCGTGAAATTGTCAACGGCATGGCGGAAGTCATCAAGTATGGCGTGATTGCCGACTCCAAATTGTTTGCGGCGCTGGAAGCGTCCGCCCCTTTAAGCCGGATCATCCCAGTTTGCGCGGCCATTAAAGCCCGCGTGGTGGCGGCGGACGAAACCGAAACGCGGGGCCTGCGCGAAATTCTGAATTTTGGCCACACTTGGGGCCACGCCTTTGAAACCTTCGGCAACTACAGAGCTTACAGCCACGGGCAGGCCGTCTCCATCGGCATGTGCGCGGCCGGCTGGATGGCGCGCCGCTTAGGCCTTTGGAAAAGCGGAGATCAGGCCCGCATGGGAATCCTCCTGGCCGGCTCAGGGCTGCCCATCAAACTGTCCCGTCGCGTGCCGGAAAAAGCCCTCTTCGAAATTCTCTTGCGGGACAAAAAAGTGCGGCAATCAAAGCCCAGGTTCGTCCTGCCCGTGCGGATCGGAAAAGTCATTGTGAAAAATGTTTCAAAGGAAGCCGCTTTGGAAGGATTGAAATATGTCCAGCCTTAAAACTGCTGAGAGAATTTCGCCGCAGGAAGCCTTGAAGGTGTTCCGCGAAGAGCCCATTCTGGATCTTGGAGTACGCGCCCAGGAAATCCGTTTTCAAAAGAACCCCAGGTCTACGGTGACCTTCGTGATCGACTCCAACCCCAACTACACCAACGCCTGCGTCACGGACTGTTCATTTTGCGCATTTTACCGCAAGCCCGGCTCGCCCGAGGCCTACACGCTCACCCTCGAGCAGGTGATGGAAAAAATCCAATGGGCCGCTGAGCGGGGAGCCACTACGGTGCTTCTGCAGGGAGGCCACAATCCCTCCATTCCCTTGAGTTATTATCTGGAGCTGGTGAACGAAACCAAAAAGCGTTTTCCACAGGTGACTCCGCACTTTTTCACCGCCTCTGAAATTCAAACCATGGCGCAGGTTTCCGGCCTGCCCTTGAAGGAAGTCCTGGAAAGGCTTTTCGAAGCCGGCCAGCGCTCCATCCCGGGCGGAGGAGCCGAAATCCTTTCAGAACGGGTGCGCATGCGCATCGCCCCTAAAAAGGGCGGGCCGCAAAAATGGTTGGAAGTGCACCGCGCTGCCCACCAGATTGGATTTAAAACCACGGCCACCATGATGTACGGGCACTTGGAAACGCCGGAAGACATTGTGGAGCATCTGGAAAACATCCGCCGGCTTCAGGACGAGACCGCCGGGTTCACGGCGTTCATCCCATGGAGTTTCAAGCCCAACCACACGCCTCTGGAAAAGCGGGTGCCCCACGGGTCCACCGCCAACGACTATTTAAGAATGATCGCCTTTTCGCGGATTTATCTGGACAACTTCCCCCATGTCCAGGCGTCGTGGTTTTCGGAGGGCAAGAAGACGGGCCAGGCGGCCCTGCATTTCGGCGCGGACGATTTCGGCGGCACCATCTTCGAAGAAAACGTCCACAAGGCCACGGACCATGTGGTCAAAACCACCGTGGATGAGGCCAAAACGCTCATCCGCGAAGCCGGGTTTGTGCCCGCCCAGCGCACCACTTTTTACGAGATTATAAAAGAATTCCCCAACTAGGAAGTCAGGATTTGGCGGGGCCGGAAAGCGACTGCTTTTTCTCCTCGATTTTCTTTTGGATGGCCTTCAATTGCTCCGGGTTGTTGCGGAAAGCAAACTCAAAATTCTCATAGGAAATGGAGAGCACGTCCACGTCGGTTTGCGCCTTCACGGTGGCCGTTGCGCTGGAAGGCGTCATGAGGGAAATTTCGCCAAAATATTTCCTCTCTCCCAGCTCAGCCACCTTCTGCTTGCTCCCGGCCACATTTTTCCAAATCCCCACGGAGCCCTTGCACACCACATAAAAGCGATTGGAAATTTCCCCGTGAAAAAGAATGGTGGCTTCCGATTTATAGTGGGCCTTCTCAAAATTGTCGATCAAGGTAAGCAAGTCCTCGTCTGAACAATTTGAGAAAAATTCCATTTCCTTGAGCGCCGCCTTGGCCCACTTGGCGTCTTCCATGTCCAACATCAGCGGATGACCTCCAATTTTCCAGGGGCCTCAAAAAGCCCCTTCCGCGCCCCTTCCTCAAAAAGCAGGGTCAGCGCCCGTTCGCCTTCGTCTCCCAAATCCACAGTGTCGTCGTTCACATACATGCCCACAAATTGCCTCGCGGTCTCTTTGGGAATGCCCCGCCCGTATTGCATGGCGTAATCCAGCGCCATATCCCCTTCACTGCGGGCGATCCGGATGCTTTCTTTTAGAGCGCTCTGGATTTTCCGGGCCGTTTCCAGCCCAAGGTCTTTGCGCACCACATCCAGCCCCAGGGGAATGGGCAGATGGTATTTTTTAAACCATATTTTCCCCAAATCCATGCAGTTTTCGACGCCAAAATTTTTATAGTTGAGCTGGCCTTCGTGAATGATGAGGCCGGCGTCCACCGTGCCTGCCTTGACCTCGGCTATGATGTTTTCAAAACTGACGACCACCGGAATGAAATCGTCCAGAAAAATTTTCAAAAGGAGAAAGGCTGTGGTTTGCAGGCCGGGCACGGCGATGCGCTTGCCTTTGAGTTGTTCGGCGCTCACAGGCTTGTTGGCCACCACCATGGGGCCGTAATTTCTGCCCACGCTCGCGCCCGAAGCTAGGATCCAGTAATCCTTGGCCACCTGCGGATAGACCGCGGCGGAAATGGCAGTGATCTCCAGTTCGGCTCCCATCGCGCGCTTGTTCAGCGACTGGATGTCCTCGATCACATGATCGATTTCAAAACCGTCCAGTTTGACAACCCCCTTGGTGAGGGCGTAAAACATGAATGCATCGTCCGGATCCGGACTGTGCCCGACGCGCAGGATTTTATTTTTTATTGTTGTTTGCATGTGTTGTTTGGCGGGGGCGCCGAATCTGGCGGGGGAGGGAGTTGAACCCTCGACCTCTCGCTTATGAAGCGATTGCTCTAACCGGACTGAGCTACCCCGCCTTTTGCGTCAATAAAGGGTCGTAAAATCGGCTCCCGTCGGTAGAACACGGCTTTAGGCCATTTTTCCTGACCTTTCCTGACAACTCCTGACACCCTAAGAAAAGAGCCCAGATGGCCATTCTGACTCACAGCTGACACACGAACCGAAGGGATATATGATACCAAATAGGCCATTTTGCTTCAAATTAAAGGGTGGCATTCTGAAAAGTGCATTAATCACTCTGAGCTGACCCAGGATAGCTCATGCTATGTAACCAATGTAGGATTCCCTAGTTAAAATCTTTCAGGCCTGACTCCATTTGTTTAAGAAGATTGGGATTGACGTCCCCCCTATAAACTAGGCCACTTGCCCTTAGAGAAACGATGTAAAATAAAGGGGTGCAAGGAGGCGAACAATGAATGCCAAGAGATACAGTGAAGAGCAGATCATGACGGTATTGAAGGATGCGGAAAGCGGGATCAAAGTGCCGGAGTTGTGCCGGAAATACGGGATGAGCGAGCCGACGTATTACAACTGGAAGGCGAAGTATTCCGGGATGACGGTGAGCGACGTGAGGCGGTTGAAGGCGCTGGAGGAAGAGAACCGGAAGCTGAAGCGGATCGTGGCGGACCAGACGCTGGACATCCTGGCATTGAAGGAGATCAACGCAAAAAACTGGTAAGGCCCAAGGCGAAGCGGACCGCGGCGAAGTACGCGGTGGATCATCTTGGGCTGAGCGAGAGGCGAGCGTGCGCGGCGCTGGAATTGTGCCGTGCGACATATCAATACCGCCCGCTGTTTAAGGACGACGGCCCGCTTCGGGAACGAATCCGGGAGATCACGCAGAGCCGGAGGCGGTGACGCGCACGTCCAGCTTTTCCCGGATCCATTGGAACGGAACGGAGTAATAGTGGCGGTCGATCTCAATGTGGTAGTCGATGTTGACGGTGGCCTTCTTCCACTCGGCGTACTCGTATGACCGCTCCGGAAGCGCTTGGGCATTGGGCCGATCCAAGGTCTCGAAGAGTTCTTTGCGGGATTTCTTCATCTTGCGCAATAGCCGGCCGTTAAGAGCCGGCAAAAGTTCCCGGATGGCGGCGTTGAGTTCAGCCAGGCTCGTGAAGGTGCGATGGCGCAGGACCGCGAGAATCCAACGCTTGGCGATCAAAACGCCGGTTTCCACTTTGGCTTTGTCTCGGGGATGTTTGGGCCTGGCGGGAAGAACGGCCATGCCGTAATGCTGGGCAAAGTCCGCGTAGGTGGGATTGATCTCGGGCTCGTAGAAACAAGCTTGAGATACTCCGGACTTCAGGCAATCCGGAACGATCAAGCGCGGCGAGCAGCCAAAATGGTCCAGGGCGCGCACGTGAGAGCCGATCCAGCAGGACAAATCCTGAGAGAGGCTGGCTTCCGCGTAGGTGTAGTTGGAGGCGCCCCAAACAGCCACGAACAGGTGTGTGGTCGTTAGCTCGCCGGTGAGGGGATTAACAATGGAAAGCCCTTTGGCATAGTCCACGAAGACTTTCTCCCCGGCTCTGTGTTCCTGGCGCATGCAGTAATCCAGTTTCCCGAGCCATTGCCGATAGTTCTCGCAGAATTGGGAATACTGATATCCCTCAGGGTTCTGTTCTTTGTATTCCCGCCACAGAAGGTCGAGGGTCAGGTTGACGTTTCTGAAGCTGCGCAGTTCATCGTAGAGATAAGCGTAGTCCGGCTGGGCGCGGTCTTTCTTGGCGGGGAGTTGGGATCGGGCGAATAGGCGGCTTTCCAGGGCCTGATCGCTCAAGCCCTCCGGCAGGGGCCAGGATATCCCGGCGGCCTTGGCCTTCTGCAGATAGTCGCTGACCGTGCTGTGGGCAACGCGCAGACTATCCGCAATCTGCCGGTTGCTTAAGCCGATTTGGTATTTGAGACGCAGTACTTCTTTGATATTTCTCATGGGTAACCTTTGATTGGCCAATTGAACTTCCTTAAAAGGTTCATGTGACCAGTTACCCAGCGTCAGTTCAATCTAGGGGTGGACGATTTGACCGGAACGGTGGACGATTTAGGCCGGAAAACGCATAGAAACAAGATTGGCCTGGATGTTGCGATTGAGGCCCTAAAGCTAGCCGTTAGAAGGAAGCATTCCAAGGTGACGGAACTTATGAAATATGCGAAAATCTGCAGGGTTGAAAAAATTATGAAACCGTATCTGGAAGCCCTGCTGTGAGAAAGGATCTCAAAAACGTTTCCGCATCCGTTCGTCAGCAGCTCTATAACATGGCGAAGAATGTTTCTATCTGCGTAGAAATTCCAATGTTTAACTCTTGTTTTTCTTTGGAAATGGCGGGATGTTGGTAGGCAGTAAACTTATGTCACAGCTTGCGCGATTTGTTGCGCGATTGTTGCGCGATTATTTTTAGTATGGTATACTGGCTATATGTTCAATCCCCAATATAAGCTCACAAACAAGATCGTCGCAATGCTTACAGCCATAGCTGAAGCTAAAGCGGCCATTGATCGGGCAAAACTCCTTCCGAAACAAGAAATACGATTGCGACGGCAAGCCTTGATCCGTATGACTCACAGTTCTACAAAGATCGAGGGCAATGCGCTGAATATTCACCAAGTAGAGGCAATCGCAGCTCATAAAAAGATCGATGCTCCCGCCCGGGATATATTTGAGGTGGAAAACTATCTTGAAGCGCTGCGCTATATCAGCAAACAAGTCCAAAAGAAACAGCCCATCACTGAAAAGACTTTCCTTAAAATTCACCAGCTTGTGACACATCGGACGCTCTCCGAAGATCAATCGGGATACTATCGCAAAGGCCCAATCTATGTGGTACGGCGACGGCTGGGCGCGCCTGATGAAACAGTGTATACGGGACCCGAAGCCAAAAGAGTTCCTGGGTTGGTATCAGGCCTGATCAAATGGCTGAAAGCCAACATCAATGAAGAGGTTCACCCCGTTATCGCAGCAGGGATTGCTCATCAGGAAGTTGCCGCTATTCATCCTTTTAACGACGGCAACGGCCGAACAGCCCGCGCTTTGGCCACATTGATCCTTTACGAACGAGGATATGATTTCCGAAAGCTTTTCGCTCTTGAGGACTACTACAATAAAGATCGTGCCCAATATTACAAGGCGATCAATATCGGCAGAAATTATGAGGAAAGACGCACTGATTTTACGCCTTGGCTCGAATATTTCGTTAAGGGCTTCAAACAGGAAATTGACAATACTAAAGCCAAAGTGACCGCCTTATCTCTAAAAAAGGTTGGTACAGAACTCCAATCGCAGGTGTTTCTCGATGCCGAGCAGTTGAAAATCCTAGATTTTATGGATCAAATGGGAAAGATTACGGTTAAGGATGCGGTGAGTATTCTGGAGTGCCCACAACGAACTGCACAACTTTATCTTCAACGCTTAAAGAAGCTAAAAATGATCAAACAAGTGGGCAAAGGCCCTGCTTCTGGTTACATTTTAAGCTAAGCATTGCGGGATTATTTGCGCGATTATTGCGCGATCCCATCACTGACGCCCACGCTAATAAAAAACCCCTTAATCTAGCGCCTAAAACCTAGACAAGGGGATCCTGACTCACAGCTGACACACGCCTCTCGACGGAGAGCTTTTTTCTTCCGACGGAGGTTTTATATCTTATGAAGCGATTGCTCTAACCGGGCTGAGCTACCCCGCCGATAAAAGCAATACGTCATCATAGCAAATGCCTCCTTGGAGGCGCAACTTAACATCCGTCTGCGCCGCCACCAAGCGCGTTTTGTATAATCACAACTCATGAAAGCCATCAGGGTGAACGAATTCGGCGGGCCGGAAGTGATGCGGTTCGAAGACATGCCCACCCTCAAGCCGGGAGCCGCCGAAGTCCTGGTTAGAATCAAGGCCGCGGGAGTTAATCCCGTGGACACTTATCTCCGAACCGGTACCTATGCTTATAAACCGACTCTCCCTTATACGCCAGGTTCCGATGCCGGAGGCTTTGTTGAATCCGTGGGCTCCAAGGTCAAAGGCATCAAAAAGGGGGTCAGGGTCTACTGTTCAGGCAGTCTGTCAGGAACATACGCCGAATTTGCTCTCTGCAATCCGTCCCAAGTGCACCCCATCCCCGCCCACATCAGTTTTTCTCAAGCCGCAGGGGTGTATGTTCCTTATGCCACGGCTTTCCGGGCCCTTTT
>Ga0155662_1050_pt1 | contig 9719 bp, 10 predicted proteins | sample RifCSPlowO2_01_FD_107319 | JGI IMG/M metagenome (GOLD analysis project Ga0155662, IMG submission 107319) | Elusimicrobia bacterium RIFCSPLOWO2_01_FULL_54_10
GGTTTATATCGAGATCAAGGCCCGGTTTGATGAATTGAACAACATGCGCTGGGCTGCAGAACTTAAAAAGGGCGGGTGCAAGGTCATCCGGCCCATGGGGCTTTACAAAGTGCACTCCAAGTTGACCCAAGTTGTTCGGAAGGAAAAAGATTCAGAATTTTATCTTACACACCTTGGCACGGGGAATTATCATCCGGACACCGCAAGGCAATATACGGACCTGAGCCTGCTCACCGCCGACCAGGATCTGGGAAAAGAGGTGGCGGCTTATTTTGCCTGGCTGGCACAGGGTGAGAAGCCTCAAATCACTTTCAAAGATATTTTGGTGGCTCCACATGACCTGGACACACAGTTCATGAAATTGATCCGCGAGGAAACCCTGATTCAAAAAAGCGGAGGGAAAGGCGTCATTCTTGCTAAGATGAATTCCCTGGTGGATGATCGCATCATTGAGGCGCTGTATGAAGCGTCACAGGCCGGGGTAAAAATCCGCCTTCTTGTGCGGGGTATTTGCTGCTTGCGCCCGGAAACCAACGGCTTAAGTGAAAATATCGAAGTCAGAAGCGTGGTGGACCGTTTCCTGGAGCACAGCCGCATTTACTATTTCCGCGCCGGAGGCAAGGACAAAATCTTTCTTTCCAGCGCCGATTGGATGCCGCGCAATTTCAATTCACGTTATGAAATTGCATTCCCCATTAAAAACCAGGACTTGAAGGCCTATGTGCGCGATGTCATTCTGGCCAAAAGCATGGCTGACAATGTGAAATCCTGGGCGCTTACGGCGGAGGGAAGCTATGTGCGCCTCTCACCCAAACCGGGTGAGCCGCGCGTGAGGTCTCAGAAAGCGTTTTTGGATTTAGCGGCCGCGCGCGGAGAAAAAGATTGAGGCGCAGCGGTGGTACTTGTCCAGCTTCTCGGTTTTCAGGCGGAATTTTTTCACCACTTTGCGGTCAAATTTCAGCAGAGAGTTAATGCGACTCAGCTTGGCCGCCAGGGAGTTGCCCTCGGCCTTGATCTCGTTCTCATATTCATAGAAGGTTGAAAGAGGGTATGGGCCATTGCGGGTGATGTAGAAGGCCGAAACCCTGTCTACCGACGGTTCCAAAAAAGCTTTTCCTAAGTCCACCGAATACTTGTCCTTCTGATATTGGCTGATAATTGGCGCGGATGAAATCTGCGAGAGGATCCGAGGGCCCAAGTGCCTCTTCATGGTGCGGATCATGCCCTTGTCCGCGTATTTTTTCAGGATCTGGTGTATGGACGTGCGCGTAAAATGGATGACGTCATGATGGCTTTCCTCCCGCGCCATGCCTTTCAAAGAGCGGGTGGAGAATTCGGAGCGGAACAGCAGGGTGTCTTCCAAAAATCCCGGGCCTTTGTACTGCAAATAGACCCTGTCCCCCCCTTTTTTGAAGCGCAGGCGGAGGCTTGCTCCAAGGCGGAAAAGATCCATCTTGGGCGTGTCCAGAAACTGATCGAAGAAATAGGTGGTCTTGATGTGCCGGGTCTTTTTGGAATTGGCGATGAATTTTTTCAGCGCCTTGACCTGGCCGGGCAAAACGCGCTTTTTGGACTCAATTTCGACAAAGCGCAGATCGTCGATTTTGAGGGCCGAATAAAGCTCATCGCGAAGAATTTCGAAATTATCGAATTTCAATTTTGAATCCCTTCTTAATATATCATTTAATCTATTCAAACCCCATGCAACAACAACCCTTTGTCAGAGAAATCAAAAGGAAACTTTTTCACTTTCTTTCCCTTGTCTATGCTGCGGGCTATTTTTATCTGGGTAAGGAACCGGTCTTGAAAATTCTCGTCCCCATCCTCATTATTGTAGGAACCGTGGAATCCGCCCGCCTGATTTTTCCAAAACTTAACCAGGCCATCCTGCCCTTCTTTGGCGGCATTCACCGCGAATCCGAAATAAAAAAGTTTTCAGGGATTTTTTGGACTTTGCTGGGCTGCATTCTGACGATCTGGATCTTTAAGGACCGCCAAGTCGTCCTGTGCGCTTTGGGCTATCTGGTGTTTGCGGATGCCGCCGCGGCCTTGGTGGGCGTGCCGTTGGGCAGGCACAAGTTTTTCGGCAAGAGTCTGGAAGGGAGCACGGCCTGCTTTGTCGCCAGCATGCTGGTGGGGCTGGTGTTTCTCCACCCGGGCTGGGCATTGGCGGCGGCGGTTCTTGTGACGGCGATTGAACTTGCGCCTTTGCCATGGAATGACAATTTTTGGATCCCCACTCTCTCCGGTTGTTTCTTGAGTTTAAAAAATATTATCCTATAACCATGGCCAAAGAAAAAATTCTCATCGTTGAAGACGAGAAAGAAATCGTGAAACTCCTCACCTACAATTTTGAAAAAGAGGGTTACCAGGTGCTCACCGCGAGTGACGGAGAAGCCGGCCTGGCCCTCGCCAAGTCGAAGCGTCCGCAAATGATCATTTTGGACTTGATGCTGCCCAAAGTGGACGGCATCGAAGTCTGCAAGCAGATCCGACGGGATTCGCAAGTGCCCATCATCATGCTCACGGCCAAAAAGGAAGAAACCGACCGAGTGCTGGGCCTGGAGCTGGGCGCTGACGACTATGTCACAAAACCCTTCAGCGTGCGCGAGCTGGTCGCCCGCGTGAAATCCCTCTTTCGCAGGTCAAAAGAAAAGGCCTGGGAAACAAAACTTGTCCAGATAGGAAAGTTGGAAGTTGATTTAGAGCGCTACGAAGTGAAACTTTCTGGCAAACTGGTGGAGCTTTCCTCTAAAGAATTTACCTTTCTAAAAATCCTTCTTTCAGCGCAGGGGAAAGTCCTGACCCGGGACCAGCTCCTGGAGTCCGTCTGGGGGTACGAGCAAGCATCTGAAATTGATACCCGCACTGTGGACCAGCATGTCGCTCGTCTGCGCGTGAAGCTCGGTTCCGAAGCCTCCCGCCTCGCCACCGTCAAGAACATCGGATACAAATTTAAACTGGCCTAGTCACGCAGTTGTCAAACAGGTTTTACTTGCCTGTTATCGACTCCTTATTCTCTTCCCGCATATAATCTCCCCTGGGCCTCCTTGTGGCCCGCTCCAGAAAAATTAGGAGGAAACAATGAATAGCATGAGAAATGAAATATGGATTGCGGCTCTGGTCCTGGCTCTGGGCTTGGGGCTGGGCCGCACCAGTTTGCACGCAGACGACACATCCGCCAACATCTCCATCGCCAAGTTCGTGACCAACGCGAAATGGGGCGGGGATCTAAGGATCAGGCAGGAGAACTTCTGGAAATCTTCCCCCGGTCAAAGAGACCGTTCCCGGCAGAGGTTTCGCCTTCGCTACGGGTTGGAATCGACTATCCAGGACATTAAAGTGATCTTTAAAATGGCTTCCGGCACGGGCGAGCAGGTCTCCACCAACCAGTCCTTTGACAACCTCTCATCCCAAAAGGCGCTCTGGATAGATGTAGCGTCTTTGGAATGGAAGGCATTTGAATGGATGAAGCTTTCGGCGGGCCGTATGGCCAACCCCATCTGGCGGGTCTACAGCTCGGATGTGATGTGGGACGGCGACTACAACCCTGAAGGTTTCGCGCAAATGTTCCAATACAAAGTTGGTGAACGGTTTGATGTTTTTGCGAATTTCCTTCAAATGGTTCTGGATGAAGACACAACGGACACCCGCGACCAATGGATGTTCGGGTACCAGCTGGGTTCCAAGAACAAGATCCTGGATGAATTGAGCATGGACTTGGCAGGATCCTTCTACCACTTCAAGTATGAAGCGAATGTGAATGACTTTTCACAAGTCGCCGCGAATGAGGGGAACTCACGGTCAGGAGCGACGAACATCCTCACCTCGTCTTTCACCATCGTTCACTTGACCTCGCAAATCAACACAAAGCTTCTGGGTCACCCCGTTAAACTTCAAGGAGATTACATCAAGAACGTGGAAAGCAACGGGCATTTGAACTCCAACATCGCTTCAGACCAGGCGGGTTATCAATTCGGCACCATCTTCGGCAAGGCCGGCGCGGCCAAGACCTGGGAAGTGGCGTATTTTTATAAGTATCTGGAACTTAATGCCACGATCGCGGACATCTCGGACTCCGACTTCGGGGACGGCGGGACCAACCGGAAAGGGCACATCTTCTGGGTGTCTTACGCTCCAAGGGATTACCTGACCGTGACGGCCAAATACTCTAACACGGAAGTGCTCCACCCGAGATATCAGAGCGGGAGCACTTTCACCACCATTCCGCCCGGAGCCGACAGCATCAACCGGTTCCAGCTGGACCTGTCCTGCAAATTCTAAACCGTCAAACGGCTTTTACGCCGTTGTCACGCGGTTGTCACATTGAACAGCTAAAATTGGAGGTATCACATGAACACAGTTAAATTCTTAAGCTTGGCGGTGGCGCTCACGGTCTCAACCGTTGCGGCCCGTGCCGACATGCTCATCAATGGGGCGGGGGCCACATTCCCGTATCCTATCTATTCCAAGTGGTTCGACGAGTATCACAAGTTGAAGCCCGAGTTTAAGTTCAACTACCAGTCCATCGGCTCCGGCGGCGGCATCCGCCAGATTTCGGCTGGCACCGTGGACTTCGGCGCCACGGACGGCCCCATGACGGATTCCCAGATGGAATCCGCACCTGGATACCTGTACCACATCCCCACCGTTCTGGGCGCTGTGGCTGTCATCTACAACCTTGAGGGCGTGATCGAGCAGTTGAAGATCTCCCCCAAAACCCTGGCGGACATCTTCCTGGGCAATATCAAGATGTGGAATGATCCTAAAATCCAAAAGGACAATCCCGGCGCGAGCCTTCCGGCCCAGCCCATTGTCGTGGTTCACCGCTCCGACGGCTCCGGCACCACCTACATCTTTGTGGATTACCTCTCCAAAGTCAGCGGTGATTGGGCCACAAAAGTGGGACGAGGAACATCCGTTGCCTGGCCAATCGGGCTGGGCGGCAAGGGAAACGAGGGCGTTGCGGGTCTTGTAAAACAGACCCCCAACTCCATCGGCTATGCCGAGCTTATCTATGCCAAGCAGACAAAACTGACATTTGCCTCGATCCTTAACAAAGCCGGCAAGTTTGTGGAGCCGTCCATCGAGTCGGTTTCCGCCGCGGCCCGCGCCAAAATGCCGTCGGATTTCCGGGTTTCCATCACGGATTCCAAGGATCCTGCATCCTATCCCATTTCCGGCTTCACCTGGCTCCTGGTTTACAAGAACCAGAAGGACGCCGTGAAGGGCCGGGCTCTTGTGGACTTCCTCAACTGGATGCTGGATGAAGGCCAGAAATTCGCTTCGGACCTGGGCTATGCGCCATTGCCCGCGGAAGTTAACGCGATGGTCAAAAAGACCGTTGCTCAAATCAAGGTAAAATAATGAGTTCCAAAGGGTGGGGTGACGTTCTCTTTAAGAACGTCACCCTGCTTTTTTCCCTTTCCATTTTCATTCTCACGGCCTGGATCGGTTGGGAGCTTTTCAAAAATTCAAAACTCCCCATGGAAAAATTCGGATTCAGCTTTTTGTGGGACCAGGTGTGGGATCCCGTTCAGGAAGAATACGGCGTTCTGCCGTTTATTTATGGAACCATCGTTTCTTCCATATTGGCGTTGCTGATTGCCGTTCCCTTGGGCCTCGGCGTGGCCATTTATCTCTATGAGCTGGCCCCCCCAAGGATCGGCAATATCATCGGTTTCCTGACCGAGCTTTTGGCCGCCATCCCAAGCGTGGTTTACGGCCTGATTGGGGTGTTTGTTTTAGTCCCCATCATGCGCAAGGCCGGCGCGCCTTATGGGGTGGGCATGCTGACGGCGGGAATCATCCTTTCCATCATGATCCTGCCTTTCATCGCCACAATTTCGCGCGAAATTTTCAAGACCGTGCCGCAAACTTTGAAGGAATCCGCCATGTCATTGGGCGCCACCCGCTGGGAAGTTTTGAAGCTTGTCACGTTGCCCTTTTCCTTTTCCGGCGTTCTAGGATCCATCTTTTTGGCTCTAGGCCGCGCGCTTGGTGAAACAATGGCCGTCACCATGGTGATCGGCAACCGCCCTGAAATCAAGTTTTCCCTCTTTGAGCCTGGCTACACGATGGCCGCAGTCATCGCCAACGAATTTACGGAAGCCACATCGGATTTATATGTGCAGACGTTGATCCAGGTAGGATTGGTCCTTTTTGCCATCACCATTATCGTCAACGGCATCGCGCGTTATCTTATCTATAAAGTTGCCAAAGAAGCTGAGGTGGTGGCATGAGCGCGCAAACCCTGGCTGCTCCGTCTTATTATGAAATTGATCTCCCCCACTACCGGAAGCGGCAAGCCGTCAATTGGGCCGCGTTTCTGCTCACGGGAGTGTGCGCGGCGCTCACCATCAGCATTCTTTTCTTCATCCTGGGATATCTTGTCTATCATGGTTTTTCATCACTCAATTGGGATTTTTTCACCAAGCTTCCCAAGCCTGTGGGAGAGCTGGGCGGGGGCATGGCCAATGCCATTGTGGGCACTTTCAAGCTCCTGGGACTTGCCACGCTGGTGGGGGTTCCCGTCGGTTTCCTGGGCGGGGTTTACCTCTCCGAATACGGCCACAACAAGATCGGGTTCATGGTGCGCTATGCCGCGGACATCTTAAACGGCGTCCCTTCCATCGTCATGGGCATTTTTGCCTATACCGTGGTGGTTCTGCCCATGGGGCATTTTTCAGCTCTTGCCGGTGGGTTTGCCCTGGGTGTCATGATGATTCCCATCGCGGTTCGCAGCACGGAGGAATTTTTAAGAGTCGTTCCTCACAGTGTGCGGGAAGCGGGTTTCGCCCTGGGGCTCCCGGAATGGAAAGTCATCAGCTTTATTGTCATCCCAACTGCTGCCAAGGGCCTGATCACAGGCATTCTGCTGGATCTTGCCCGTGTGGCCGGGGAAACAGCCCCCCTACTTTTCACCGCGTTCGGCAACCGGTTCTGGGCCAACGGCTGGATGGAGCCCATTGCCTCGCTTCCGGTGATGATTTATACTTATGCCATCGCCCCTTATGACGACTGGCACCGGCAGTCCTGGGCGGCGGCATTGGTGCTCATGATGCTGGTGTTCATCACCAGCCTGACCGCTCGAATATTATTGAGAGAAAGGCGTTGACCCCAATAACTTCCATGGAAACTGCCGCGATAATGGAAACTCCCAAGACGGACAAGATCGCCGTCGAGGTCAAGGACTTGAATGCCTATTTTGGGTCTCTCCGCGCCGTCAAGGACTTTTCCTTGAACATGCTGGAGAAAAAAGTGACGGCCCTGATAGGGCCCTCCGGCTGCGGCAAGTCCACCTTCATTCGTTGCCTGAACCGCATGCACGAAGTCACCCCCAAAGCCTGGTCGGAGGGGCAAGTCCTGATTCACGGGGAAGATGTTATGAAAAAGGACCCCGTGCTTCTTCGGCGCAATGTGGGCATGGTATTTCAAAAACCCCAGCCCTTTCCCTCCATGTCCATTTTTGACAATGTGGCTGCGGGCCTGCGTTTGAACGGCTTGAGGAACAAGTCAGTGCTCGCCGAAGAAGTGGAAAAAAGCCTCCGCGACTCCGCGCTTTGGGACGAAGTCAAAGACCACCTGAACAAGCCAGGAACCTCCCTTTCAGGAGGCCAGCAGCAGAGGCTTTGCATCGCGCGCGCCCTGGCCATCCGCCCGAGCGTCCTGCTTCTGGACGAGCCCTGCTCCGCCCTGGACCCCATTTCCACGGCCAAAATAGAAGAGCTGATCCTTGAGCTCAAAAGCAACTACACCATCATCATCGTCACTCACAACATGCAGCAGGCGGCGCGGGTTTCTGACTTCACGGCTTTTCTTCTTTTGGGAGAAATGATTGAATACGGTGTGACTTCAAAAATGTTCACCAACCCGGGAAACAAGAAAACGGAAGACTACATCACCGGAAGGTTTGGGTAATTTTCATGAAAAGGCAAGTCGAAGAAGAAATCAACCAGCTCAAGGCCAAAATCCTCCACATGGGGAGCTTGGCTGAGGAAATGATCCATTTTTCCATGAAGTGCTTTATTGAACGCGAGTCCAATTTCGGCGAGAAAGTCTTTAAAAATGAGGAAGAAGTGAACCGCTTTCAGATTGAGGTGGATGAGCTTTCAAGCCGGATCCTGGCGTTATACCAGCCGGAAGCCACGGACCTGCGCACCATCATTGCCGCCATGAAGATCAATTCCGAGCTGGAGCGCGTGGCCGACCAGGCGGTGAACATCACCCAAACCTGCACGCTGCACTTATTCAAGGAAACACCGGTCAAAACCATGATGGAAATCCCCCGCATGGCCACAATCGCCCAGGAAATGATCAAAGACTCGCTGGATGCTTTTTCCCGGAGCGATGTGGAGCTGGCCCAGGCCGTTCTTAAAAAAGATGAGGAAGAAGACACTCTCAAGGCCAAGGTGTTGAGCGAAATCATCGGGATGATCCGCAAGCACCCGTCCCAAACCAAGCAGCTTGTGGATTTAATTTTGATCTCCCGCAATTTGGAAAAAATCGGCGACCACGCCACCAATATCGCCGAAGACGTCATTTACATGACGATCGGCAAAGATATCCGCCATCCACAGCAGCAGGATCCCCCCGTAGTTTCCCCCTCTCTGTAAAATTTTGTAAAATATACTGCTAATGTCAAAGCAGAAGTGCGTCCTGGCCCTGGAGTCAGGCGATCTATTCACCGGCGAGTCCTTCGGTTTCAAGGGCGAACGTCTCGGCGAGGTGGTTTTCAACACCTCGATGACCGGGTATCAGGAAATATTGACGGATCCGTCCTACAAGGGCCAGATCGTGGTCATGACGGAGCCTCACATCGGCAATGTGGGAGTCAATTCCGAAGATCAGGAATCCCGCCAGGTTTTCTGTGAAGGCCTGGTGGTGAGGGAAGTGAGTCCCCTGGCATCCAATTGGCGCTCCAGAGAAGGCCTTTCTTCCCACCTTGTTTCGCGCCGCATTCCCGCCATCACCGGCATTGACACGCGCCGCCTGACACGGATTCTTCGGGAAGTGGGAGTCATGAGGGGCATTCTCTCCGCCGTGGACTTCAACGCCAAATCCCTCGCCAAAAAAATCAAAAACTCGCCTCAAATGGAAGGCCAGGACCTGGTCAAGCAGGTCACTTGCAGCCGGAGCTATTCGTGGAACGAAGGCGAATGGGAATTATCGTCCAACGGTTCTGCCGCAGCCAAAAATTTGCTTCATGTAGTCGCCATGGATTTCGGCATCAAGCACAACATTTTGCGCTGCCTGGCCGGCCGCGGCTGCAAAGTCACCGTGGTGCCTTCCAAAATCTCTGCCGATGACATTTTGAAGCTAAATCCGGACGGGGTGTTCCTCTCCAACGGCCCCGGAGACCCCGCGGCTGTGACCTACGCCATCGAAACGATAAAAACACTCGTGGATTCTCAGGCATCGGGCAAGATTCCTCCCCTTCCCATTTTCGGCATCTGCCTGGGCCACCAGCTTCTGGGTCTGGCCATGGGCGGTAAAACCTTCAAACTCAAATTCGGGCACCGGGGCGCCAATCATCCCGTCAAGAATATGAAGACTGGAAAAATTGAAATAACCACCCAAAACCACGGTTTTTGCGTGGACCCCGACTCATTGGCGGGGAAGGATGTGGAGACGACTCATTTGAACCTGAATGATCAAACTCAGGAAGGCCTGCGGCACAAAAAACTCCCCGTTTTTTCCGTGCAATATCACCCGGAATC
>Ga0155662_1036_pt1 | contig 9645 bp, 9 predicted proteins | sample RifCSPlowO2_01_FD_107319 | JGI IMG/M metagenome (GOLD analysis project Ga0155662, IMG submission 107319) | Elusimicrobia bacterium RIFCSPLOWO2_01_FULL_54_10
AATTAACTTTTTCTAAGCCATTACCTTGGAGACGATAAATGTCATTCCACCAGTCTTCCGGAATTTTTCCTTCCTTTTTTAAACGATTTTTGTGCTTTTCGTCAGGATTATTATCTCCATACAACCCACTTTCACCAGCCCCCCGCCCTGTTCTAGCAATGGTTTCCTCAGAGTATTTAATAGCAACATCTTTCCAATTGAAAATTGGATTGTCCAATTTGCTGTAGAGATAAATGTTGTCATGCTTTCTTACGAACCTGTCTTTCGCTTGGGAAGCACCCGTATAACACCAGATCACTTCATTTCTTTGATTCTTGCTCCCAAATATCTCATCTAGAACTAACCGGATATGACTATTGACTCGCCAATCGCTATGCACATAGATACTTCCCTCGTTGGACAATAGATCGCGCATCAATGAGAGGCGTTCATATATCATGGCAATGAAGCTGTCGGCGCCCTTGCCCCAGGTATCGTTGAATGCAATTTCTTCCAAAACCGACGGGGCTTTTGTGAATTCCTCATCGCCCACCTCGATCTTCATCGAGAAATCCGCGCCCACATCAAACGGCGGGTCGATGTAGATGAGCTTGATGCCCCCGTTTTTCTCAATTTCTTCCCGCATGGGGCCGTTCTTTAAGCTCGAAAGGATCAGCTTGTTGTCGCCCCAGATGAGCTTGTTCGTCCAGCCCTTGAGCTGTCTGCCGCGCTGGTCCAAATCGAAGAGATCTAATTGAAGTTTAGCGTCTTTTGACTCCGTCCGTGGCTCGTCCACATGCTCGATGACCTGAAAAGGCAATACCGCGTTACAGACCTCGTTGGTCTTGCCGTTCCACACCAGCTCCATCTGTTGCTTGTCTCCAAAAAGCAGGAAGCGGTAGGCATCCGGCAAGGGCTTGCCCGCTTCCAAATATTTGACGATGTCGCGGATTTCGTTGTCGGAAAGCTTCATCAAGCGGTAGTATATCACTTGCCAATGGGACGGGCAATAACTCGGTAAAAATGTTAAGATTTTTAGAATATGAAAGGTTCCAGCATCATCGGCGGAGAACTGCGCAGGCAGAGGATGGGCACCGTGCCCAAGGGTTTGAACACCCGGCCCATCTTGGCGCGGATCAAGAAATCGCTTTTTGACATTTTAAAGGCCCGCATTGAGGGCTCGCGGTTTCTGGATTTGTTTGCAGGCAGCGGCTCCGTGGGGCTGGAAGCGCTTTCCCGCGGGTCCGCGAAGGTGGTTTTTGTGGATTCCAACTCCTATTGCGCCAGGTGGATTGAGACCAGCCTCTCCAAAATCGCCCAGCATAACTCTGCTGTCTTTAAGTTGGGCGAAACGAAAGTGATGCGCCACGACATCCGGGGCGGCTTGGGCTGGCTCCATGAAGAATTTGACCTTATTTTCTCCGGCGCTCCTTATAAGGATGAGAAGGGCCATCCCCTGGCTTTCGTCCAATTCCTTCTTGAAACCATCCAGAAACATTCGCTTCTGGCCAAAGACGGCTGGTTTATCGCCCAGCATTCCGTGAGGGAAACATTTAAGGCTCCGGAAGGATGGGATTTCTTCCGGCAGGAGCGCTACGGGGACACTTACCTTTCCTTCTTCCGCCATGTTCAATAAAATCAGATTCTGGTTCCGGCGCTTGTTTGCTTCCAAGCCGCCCATGGAGCTTTCATTCTCCAGAATTTCCGCTTACCGGTTTTGCCCGTGGAAATACAAGCTGGTGTACATGGACGGCATGAAAACCCCGCCCACGCCCCAGATTTCTTTGGGGCAAACCGTGCACCGCGCCCTTGAAGAGTTCCACAAGGGCGACGGGAAATATTTGGATGATCTGCTGGAAGTTTACGACAGGGTATGGGTGAACGAAGGATTCACAGACCCCCAGCAGACTGTGCATTATTATGAAAAAGGCGAGAAGATGCTCAAGGACTATTTCGAGTGGTTCCAGCTGCGGAAATCGCAGGTGGTGGCCATTGAGCGTGAATTCCGCTTCCCCGTGGGGCGGAGGATATTGCGGGGCATCATTGACCGCATCGATAAGCTCCCAGACGACACCTATGAGGTGATTGATTACAAGACGCATGCCGAGATGTGGGAGCAGGACAAGATTGATTCGGACTTGCAGCTCACGCTCTACGCCATGGGCTGTGAGCAGATTGTAAAAGCCCCGGCCGCGGCGTTGAGTTATTATTTTTTGGCGCACAACAAGGTGGTCACCACGAGCCGGAGCCCGCTTCAGATCAAAGACGCGGAAAAAGAATTGGAAGCCGTCGCTGTGCGGATCGAGAAGGGAGATTTTACGCCGGACACCAAAAAATGCCCGAGGTGTGATTTCAGGGCGAGTTGTAAATTTTCAACGGTCAAGCCCGCCGCAGCCGGGAAGGCCGTGGCATGAGCCGGCCGCTCACCGTCATCAAAATCGGCGGAAGTCTGCTCGAGAAGGGGAATTTTGAGCCGTTGGTGCGTGCGCTCGTTCCGTTCCTCAAAAAGAACAAAGCTATTCTTGTGCACGGCGGCGGCAAGGAAGTGACCGCTCTGGGAGACCAGCTCAAGGTGGAAAGCCGTTTTGTGAACGGTCGGCGCTTCACGGACGACAAAATGATGGCGATTGTGGAGATGGTGCTTTCCGGCAAGGTCAATCCGTTTTTGGTGGGGCGGCTCAATTCCATGAAAATTCCGGCCTTGGGACTTTCCGGCCGGGACGGCGACATTGTCAGGGCCAAAAAAGTGCCAGGATTGGGACGAGTGGGTCTGCCCTCCGCGGTGAACAAGCTTGCGATAATGCGGATTCTTAAATCCGGCGATGTCCCGGTTTTTTCTTCCATTGCCTCCGACGGGAAAGGCGGTGCGCTGAACGTGAATGCGGACGAAATGGCCTGCGCTCTGGCCATGGCTTTGAAAGCGGCGCGGCTGATCCTCTACACGGATGTCCCGGGCATTTTGGATGGCTCCAAAAAAACCATTCCCCGCATCACGGAAAAAAGCGCCAATGATTTGATCCGCAGGAGCGTGATATCCGGCGGGATGATTCCCAAAGTCCGCTCGGCGCTCCAAGCCTTGAAGAAAGGCGTGCGCGAAGTTCAAATTCTGGAAGGAAAACTGCCCTTGAACAAAGCAAAAGGAACAACCCTTGTGCGGAATTAGCGGAATTTTCCGCTGGGACGGCGCGCAGGTGCCGCAAGACCAGCTCAAGCGCATGACGGACATGCTTGCGCATCGCGGCCCGGACGACGAAAACTATTATTTCACGGCCGAGCCTCAGGTGAACGTGGGCCTGGGATTCCGGCGGCTTTCCATTATTGACTTGTCCGGCGGCCGCCAGCCCATGACCACTTCTGAGGGCCGCTGCCACATTGTGTTCAACGGAGAAATCTACAATTTTCGCGAGCTGAGGGCGGACCTGGAAAAGCGCGGCCGCAAGCTGACGAACAAATCCGACACGGAAGTGATTCTTCACCTCTACGAAATTTTTGGCGCTGACTGCGTGCTGCACCTGCGCGGCATGTTCGCCTTTGCCATCTGGGACTCCAAGTTCAAATCGCTTTTCATGGCGCGCGACCGAGTGGGCAAAAAGCCTCTGTTTTATGCGCTCAAGGGAAAATCCCTCATTTTTGGCTCCGAGATGAAAGCCGTGCTGGCGTCGGGTGAAATTGAAAGGAAAATCCGCACGGAATCCATTCCATTATATTTGGCCTATCAGTTCATTCCGGACCCCCGCACGATTTTTGAGAAAATCTACCGTTTGCCGCCCGCGCACACGCTCACGGCAGATTCCAAAGGCGACATTCGCATCAACCAATATTGGACTCTGCCTCAAACCCCGAAACATACCATGACGGTGCCGGAGATGGAGATGGAAACCGTGGGGCTCCTGCAAGAGGCCACAAGGATGCGCATGATTTCAGACGTTCCGCTGGGAGCTTTTCTTTCCGGAGGCATTGATTCGAGCGCCGTGGTGGGCTGGATGGCCGAAGCCTCATCCAAACCCGTCAAAACATTTTCAATAGGCTTCGAAGAACAGGATTTTTCGGAACTTCATTTTGCCCGTATGGCAGCTGAGCGTTTCAAGACAGACCACCATGAATTTATTGTCAAGCCGGAGACCGTGGACATTTTGCCAAAGCTGGTGTGGCATTATGACCAGCCTTTTGCGGACCCTTCGGCGCTCCCGTCCTATTATGTGGCGCGGGAAACCCGCAAGCACGTGACCGTGGCCTTGAACGGCGACGGCGGCGATGAAACCTTTGGAGGATATTTGAGATATCAGGCCGACCAAATTTTTTCGGCGTTTTCTCACACGCCCAAACCGCTCCGCAAGGCTCTGGCCTGGGTCTTGAAAGAGACCTTGCCTGCGTTCAGCTCCAACCGCCTTCTGCGGCGCGTGCTTAAAGCTGCCTCTGTGATGGGCACGGATCCGCTCGAGTTCAACTTTGAGATTTTCAGCTATTTTGACCAGCAGTCGCTCCTCGACATCGCCGACGGGTCCTTGTTGTCTCACGCCAAAGAAAATAAAGTGTATAATTATTTTTCAGCGCTCTACGGCAACACGGACTCCAGGGATTTCATCGACCAAGTGCTGGCCTGCGACGCGCACGGATATCTGCCTAGCTGTCTCCTCGTTAAAATGGACATTGCGTCCATGGCCAACGGGCTTGAAGCGCGCTCGCCGTTCCTGGACCACAAGGTGATGGAATTTGCGGCAAAAATCCCGTCCGGAGAAAAAGTGGGCATGACAGGAGGCAAGAAGATCTTGAAAAGCGCCCTCAAAGGGTTTTTGCCCGACGCGATTTTGAACCGCCGGAAAATGGGCTTTGGCGTCCCTCTGGCAAAATGGTTCCGGGGCCCCCTGGCGGGATATTTGGAAGAAACGATTTTGTCGTCCCAAGCCAGGCAAAGAGGGTACTTTAAAATGGACCGCGTGAAAAATCTGATTGATGAACACAAGCAGGGCCAAAGAGATAATGGCTATAAACTTTGGGCGCTCCTCACGTTTGAAATTTGGCACCAGGTTTATATGGACGGGAGCTTGAACCCCCAATGACCATCCGCCCGACGTCTGGAGTGAAAGGCTACATCAAGCACGCGGAGGGTTCCTGCCTTTTTTCGATGGGCAACACCAAAGTGCTTTGCGTGGCATCCGTGGAAGACAAAGTTCCGCCCCATGCCGAGGAAAAGAACATCGGTTGGGTCACGGGGGAATATGCCATGCTGCCCCGCGCGGGCGACCGCAGAACTCCGCGCGGCCGCGCGTCCACCGGCGGGCGGGCTCAGGAAATCTCCCGCCTTGTAGGTCGGGCTCTGCGCGGCGTTGTGGACCTGTCCAAGCTGGGCAGGCGCACCATCACCGTTGATTGCGATGTCATCCAAGCAGACGGCGGCACCCGCACGGCCTCCGTAAACGGCGGCATGGTTGCCCTGGCCTTGGCGCTCAAAAAACTGCGCAAGGGCGGGGCTCTTCCCCAATGGCCGCTCAAAGGCTTTGTGGGTGCCGTGAGCGTGGGCATTTATAAAGGCAAGCCTGTATTGGATCTGGATTATGTGAAAGACAGCGGCGCCGACAGCGACATCAATGTGGTGATGACGCACAAAGGCGAACTTGTGGAAGTCCAGGGTACCGCGGAAAAGGAGCCTTTCAGCGAAAAAGAATTTTTGACGCTTTTGCGCCTGGCCAAGGGTGGCATCCGGAAAATTATTGAGGTCCAAAAAAAACTCATCGGTCCCATGCCCAAATCATGAAAAATAAACTCGCGCCCGTATTTCTTTCCCTGGCTTTGACGGGTTGCTCCATGAGGCTTATGGCCTTGCGCACCACGGCTGATCTTTTGGAAACGGGCGTCACGGCCGTTTATGAGGAAACCGATGTGCGCTATGCGCGCGAGGCCATGACGAGCCACTTGAAGCTTCTGGAAGCGCTTCTTAAAAACGATCCTAAAAATCCCAAACTTCTTTTTTCCCTGACCCAGGGGTTTGGCGGCTACGCGTTTCTATTTATTGAGGATGAAAATCCGGAGCGGGCCAGGTATTTTTATTTAAAAGGACGGGATTACGGCCGCAGGCTGCTCGCCATCAAGCCGGAGGATGCTCCCGCATTATTTTGGACCGCCTATTGCTGGGCCGGCTGGGCGGCCTTGAGCCTCACAAACCCTGACGCCATCGCGGACCTGCCCAAGGTGGAGGCCATGGTGCGGCAGGCCGAACAATTGAACCCGGGATATTTTTATTCCGGAGCGGACCAGCTTCTTGGGGCCTACTATGCGTCCCGTCCCAAGATGTTCGGGGGTGATCTGGCGAAATCCAAATCCCATTTTGAGAATGCCGTCAAAAAAACAGATGGGAAATTCCTGATGGCGCAGGTGCTTTACGCCAAATACCATGCCGTGGCCGCTCAGGACCGCAAGCATTTTGAATCGCTGCTCGATGGCGTGATTACGGCTCCGGCGGATGTTCTGCCGGAACAGGGGCTTCCCAACCAGGTGGCCAGGGAAAAAGCCAAACGCTTGCTTGGAAAAATCGATGAACTGTTTTAAAGGCCCGTTCCTTTTTTCGCTCGCTTTTTTTGCGGCTTCGCTTGCGCAGAGCGCCGCAGTTGTCAAGTTCGCCACTTTGGCGCCCGAGGGCAGTACCTGGATGAACGTGATGAAGGAATGGAACCAGGAGCTGGAGCAGAAGTCCGGCGGGGAGCTCAAATTCAGGTTTTACGCGGGCGGCATTTCCGGCGATGAAAAGGACATGGTGAAAAAAATCCGCTTTGGCCAGCTTCACTCCGGCGGATTTACGGGAGTGGGATTGGGGGAGATCGCGCCCGAAGCGAGGATTCTGGACGCTCCATTCCTGTTCAAAACATCCGCCGAAGCGGACCACATCTATCAGGCTTTTGACAAGGAATGGCGCGGCGCGTTTGAAAAGAACGGGTATGTTCTGCTGGGTTGGGCGGAAGTGGGATTCATCTATTTCTTCTCTAATACCCCTGTGCGGAACCTGCAGGATTTGAAAGGCGTGAAGATGTGGATGTGGGAGGGGGACCCCATCGCGGAGGTTTCGTTCAAGACCATGGGCGTCCATCCGGTGCCGTTATCCATCACCGATGTCATGACTTCACTCCAGACAGGCTTGATCGACGGCGTCTATTCCTCTCCCCTGGCCATTTTGGCGCTGCAATGGTTCACCAAAACAAAATTCATGAGCGATTTTCAGCTGGCCAATGCCTCGGGCGCGGTGCTCATCTCCAAAAAATCATTTGACGCTCTTCCTAAAGTCCAGCAGGACCTTCTGCTCGCCACAGGCAAAAAATACCTCTCCCAGCTCACTCATGCCAGCCGCAAGGAGAACATCCAGGCCATTGAGGCCTTGAAGCGGAACGGCATTCAGGTCACTTCGCTCCAGTCCCCTGACGACGCCCGGAAATTCGAGGACATGGGGCGCTCAGCCCGCAAGGCCCTTGTGGGGCGTTTGTACTCCCAGGACCTTTTGGACAAGGTCGAAAAATCCCTGCAGGAATTCCGCTCCAAACCCAAGAAGTAATCGTAACCGCTTGAGCTTCGCTAAAAAAATCGAACAAGTCCTGGCCCGCATTGAGAAAACGGGGATCGTTCTCATCCTTTCATTGATGGTGGGGCTTTCTTTCGCGCAGGTTGCCCTGCGCCTCTTTTTTTCCATGAGTCTCCTTTGGGCCGACACATTTCTTCGCCACCTGGTGCTATGGGCAGGTCTTCTGGGCGCCTGCGTGGCCGCGGCGGAAGGAAGCCACTTTGCCATCGATATCTTAAAAAAGCGCGTTCCTGCATCCCTGAAGCGGCCGCTATCCGTTTTTACGAACATTTCGTGCGTCTTCGTGCTTGCGGTTCTTTCAAAAGCGGCCTGGTCTTACTTCCGGGATGATTTGGAGACGCAGTCGGCGCTCTTCTCCATCGGCGCGCTTCATGTCCCCACCTCCTGGATGACCCTCATCATCCCTGTGGGTTTTACCCTTCTCGCGGTTCACTTTTTTCTTGCGATGTTTTCGGAGAAAGAATGACCGCGGCGCTCACGCTCGGCGTCATCATCTTAGTTTTCCTGGGGTTCCCTGTCTTCACCGCCATCGGCGCGGGCACTCTGCTGGCATTCCGCAGCGCCCAGCTGGACTTTTCGCTCATTTTTGTGGAGCTCTACCGCCTGGCCTCCATTCCGGCGCTCATCGCCATCCCGCTTTTCACTTTCGCGGGCTATGTACTGGCGGAGAGCAAGGCGCCCGCTCGGCTCTTGAACCTGGCCAACGCCCTATTCGGCTGGCTTCCGGGCGGCCTGGCCATCGCCACTTTGTTTTCAACGGCACTTTTTACGGCTTTTACCGGCGCCTCCGGCGTCACCATCATAGCTCTGGGCGGTCTTCTCTACCCCATGCTCCTCAAGGAAGGCTACGGCGAAAAATTTTCGTTGGGATTGCTCACCACCACGGGAAGCCTGGGGCTTTTGTTCCCGCCGTCTTTGCCCATCATCCTCTACGGTCTCATCGCCAAGGTGAGCATCGACCAGCTTTTCATCGCGGGCCTGGTGCCTGGCCTTCTGTTGATTGCCATTCTTTCCGTCTATAGTTTTTTCCAAGGCGGCAAGATCGAAAAGGCGCAACCCTTCAACTGGGCCGCCCTCATTCGAAGCGTTAAAGATGCCATATGGGAAATTCCACTGCCGTTCATCATCATCGGCGGGATTTATGGAGGCCTTTTCACCGCCACGGAGGCTTCCGCCATCATGGCGTTCCATGTGGTGGTCGTGGAATGTTTTGTCTATCGCGACTTGTCCTTCGTGCGCGATTTGCCCCGGGTGACGGTCAAGAGCATGGAACTCGTAGGAGCCATTCTTGTGGTGATGGGAATGGCGCTGGGCTTGACGAATTATCTCATCGACGAACAGATCCCCATGAAAGCGTTTGACTGGGTGCACCGCTTCATCACCGAGAAGTGGCTGTTCCTTGCGGCCCTCAACATTTTTCTGCTTGTGATGAACATGATCGAAATGTTCTCCGCCATCATCATCGTGGTGCCCTTGATTGTCCCCGTGGCCATGCAATATGGCATTGATCCGGTGCACCTGGGCATTATCTTTCTTTTAAACCTTGAGATTGGATATATGACCGCTCCGTTTGGCCTGAATCTCTTCCTCTCCTCGATGCGCTTTGGCAAACCCGTCACTCAGGTGTACCGCGCCTCGCTTCCTTTTTGGTTAATTTTGTTGGCAGTCCTGGCCCTGATCACCTATATCCCGGGCTTGAGTCTCATGTTTGTGGGGCCCGCATGAAAATTTTGGTGACAGGCGCCACAGGCTTTGTGGGCTATCACGTCGCGCGCAAACTCAAAGAAAAAAACCTTGGAGAGATTTTTTGCCTGGCCAGGCCGGAAAGCGAAAAGAAATTTTTGATGGAGCTGGGCGTTAAAATTGTGGAGGGGGATTTAAGAAACCCGGAAAGCCTTGAACAGGCTCTGGAGGGCGCCGAAATCCTTTTTCATGTGGCCGCGGATTATCGTCTATGGGCAAAAAATCCTGAGGAGTTGGTGCAGAGCAATGTGCAGGGAACAAAAAACATTTTGGAAGCCGCCAAGGGTGCGGGAGTCAAAAAAGTTGTTTATACCTCCAGCGTTTCCGCGGTGGGACGGCCGGAGAACGGATCCGGA
>Ga0155662_1035_pt1 | contig 9635 bp, 10 predicted proteins | sample RifCSPlowO2_01_FD_107319 | JGI IMG/M metagenome (GOLD analysis project Ga0155662, IMG submission 107319) | Elusimicrobia bacterium RIFCSPLOWO2_01_FULL_54_10
GTCACGGGCGGCACCGCATACGGTCTCGGAATGGACCTGGGGATCCTCTATTATTTTGAAGAAAGCGTGAAGAGCGTTCTGGACGGCTGGTCCGTGGGCCTGGCGTTCATGGAGATGAACATGAAATCCATCGGCGGCGGTTCCGCCATCCGCATCGGCGGGGCCTGGCGCCACGAACGGTATAATGTTTCCCTGGACATGGTGACCCAGGGTGGGATCACCCGTTTTCAGCCCGGGGCAGAAGTTTCCTTTTTCAAACGCCTCCTTCTTTTGCGGGGCGGCACAGGCGTAGTGGCGGGAAAATCCCGCCAGGCGGTGGTGGGCATCGGCACTCTCCTTCCGCCCATTGAACTGGACCTGGCTTACGGATTTCCCATGAGCGATTTCCACCAGCCCAACGACCGCGTCCTGGTGAGTTTCACTTACAGGTTCGGCACCCCCTTCCTGGGCCAGTATCTGGACGATGCCAACAAGCAGAGAGCGGCCGAAAGCGAAATGAACGTCAACAATCTGGAATACAAGCGGACTTCCCTCCAGGCCGCCGTGCGAGAGCAAAAGGTGCTCTATGAGAAAATCGACGCGGACCTTAAAAAAACCCGGGAAAAAACCGAAATCGCCGTGGGAGATCTCGAACGGGCGCAAAAGCGCCTGGCTGAACAGAACGAAAAGATTGTGAACCTGAACCGGCAGATTGAAGAGCTGGAACAGAAAAAATCCGCTTCGCAAACCGCAGTGGAAGCCTTCAAAAAGATTGAACCGGAAGTGGGCCGCAGGGTGTTTGTGCATAAAGTGGAAAAGGGGGAAACTTTGCGCAGCCTCGCGGAAAAATATTACGGCGATTCCGGCAAGTGGACCGTGATATTTGACGCCAACCGCTCCAAGATCCGCCGCGGAGTCCTCAAAGAGGGCGAGGAGATCATCATCCCCTGATAACCGCCGGCCCCAACCCCATCAATCCCAACGACAATCCAATCATTGAACGCTTCAGGGCTTTATTGACGTCCCGCAACATCCTGTTGGCCGAGAGAGCGTTCGGCCTGCTGGGCATTTCCATCGCCTGCTGGATGGTCTACCGCCTGGGTCCTTCCAGAATCATGGCCAACATCAGGAGCATCGGATGGGGATTTTTAGCCGTGACCGCGTTCAAGAGCGCGCAGTATCTTCTGGAAACCCTCGCGTGGATGCTGATCGCCTCCCAAAAGAACGTCCGGATGCCGTTCTGGCTCACATTCAAAACCGTCCTCGAAGGCGAGGCTCTGAATTACCTCACGCTCACCCGCATGGGCGGCGAGCCCCTCAAAGCCGTCGCTTTCCGGGAAAGTCTGGGGCTGGCGCGTTCGGCGGCCGCTGTGATTGTGTTGAAATTTTGCAACCTTCTGGGTTTTTGGCTCCTGGTTTGCGGGGGGTTCGCTCTGGCGCTCTATTCGTCTGATCTGCCTGCGGACGCCAAAACCAAAATCAGCATCGGAATCGCGTTCTTCACAGTTATGATCGTGTCCGCATCCTGGATGCAGAGGATTGGGCTGTTCGGGCCCCTGTCCTGGATTCTGGAAAAATTCGAAGCTCCGAGTGAATGGATTCGGGAGCATTTGCGCCGCCTGACCCGGCTGGACGACCATGTTTTGGAAACCTACCGCTCCAAGCCCTGGAGAATTTCTGCGGCTGCCCTGCTGTGCACCCTGTCATGGGTGGAAGAGATTTTTTTTATCTGGCTGGCCCTGCGGTTTCTTCATTTAAATACCGACTGGAAATCCGCCGCCGTGGCCGGCTCGCTGGCGCTTCTGTTCAATCACATGCTTTTCTTCGTTCCCTGGCGCGCCGGAACCCAGGAAGGCACCCTCGTCCTCGCTTTCACGTTGTTGAAGCTCTCCGAACCTGCCGGACTCTCCATCGCCATTCTCAAACGCTTCCGTGAAATGATATGGGTGTTCGCCGGACTCATCCTCTTCGCCATGGAAACGCTCAGAACCCCCTATTCATGGAACGTTCAAACGCCCGCCAAATGAGGCGATTTTTTGTCATCCTGTTCCTCATGCTTGTTTCGGCCGAAGCAGGACGGGCGGAAATGAAGACAAAAATTAAAAAGCAGGTGGATGACATCAAGAAAATGACCGATCCGGTGCAAAAAGCGGTCACCAAAACAGCTGAAACAGCCGCCAAAGAAATAAAAGAAGTGGCGATCGAAGCCCATTCTCTGGGCGGCAAGATATTGCAGGGCATCATCAACGTCATGATTGCGGCTTCGCCCGGGAAAACGCGCGTTTACCTGCCGGCGCCCTCATCAGACCCCAATTCAGGCTTCACCGTGGGCGTTCTTCCGGTTTTTCTTTTCGTGGACGACAAGGAAGTGGTCAAACACATCCTGGCCCCCTCGCTCACCTATAATAGAATCTTCAAAGCCAACGCCACTTTCCGGCACTACTGGTATCCCAAACCGGGAGCGCAGTTTTTCACTCTGGCATCCTACGCCATGGAAACCGACCGCAGGTTCACTCTGCGCTATGAAGACCCTCAATTTTTGAGGGATTGGTTTTATTTCAAGTTTGATTACACCGTCCACCGCGACGGCGCCAACCGCTTTTTCGGCTTCGGGGGCGACTCCCAGCTCGGAAGCCAGTCCAATTACACCCTCCGGGACAATCACGTCGAGCTTCTGACCGGAATCAATTTTTTAGAAAAATTCCGCCTCACTTTAGGCCACAGATTCCGCCGCGCGGACACGGTGGACGGCCCCATCGATTCCCTGCCGAAAATCTCCCGCTTCCATCCCCTGCCTGCGGGCGTGGACGACCCCAAAACCATCATGAGCCAGTCGGTGAATTTGTCTTTTGACTCCCGGGACCTGGCCGTGGCCCCTTTGCGCGGGCATTTTTTCCAGATTTATGGGGAGCAGGCCGGGCGCATCGGCGGCGATGTCCGATATGAGCGTCTGGGCGTGGATTTGCGCGGGCTATACCCCTTGAACAATGATATATTTGTGACGGTTTGGAGATGGAATGCCGAGGGAGAAAACGGAAACGACACGGTGCCGCTTTATGAACGCGAATGGCTGGGCGGCAAGGATTCCCTCCGCGGCTTTGGCGAAGGCCGCTTCATCGACAACCACAAAATGTCCATTTCAATCGAAGAACGCATCCGATTTTACACATTGAAAGCGTTCAATGTTAACATCGATTTCGAGGTGGCGCCTTTTTATGAATCCGGCGCCGTCTATCGCTATCAGGACAAGTTCCGCCCGGCCGACCTCCACCATGTGGTCGGCGTGGGGTTTCGCTCCATCGTGCGGCCCAATGTGGTGGGGGACATTGAGCTGGGTTACAGCGAGCAGGGCACCGCGCTTTTCGTCGGAATTGATTATCCGTTTTAATTGTTATAAAATTTAAAATTCATGACATTTTATCGCGGCAAAGAGGGCCAATGGTCGTGGTTTTTCCACCGCCTCACCGGCGTGGGCGTGCTTCTGTTTTTATTCGCGCACATCATCGACACGATGCTGTTGGGATGGGGCCCCGCGGTGTATGACCGCGTTATTTCGATCTACGCCCACCCGGTTTTCAGGACCAGTGAAGTGGGTCTTTTCGCCGCGGTGCTTTACCACGCCTTGAACGGAGTGCGCATCATTCTGGTCGATTTCTGGCCCGGGGCTGTGCGCCATCATGCGAAGATTTTCTATGTCATGATGACCCTATTCGTCCTTTCCATGATCCCCGTTTCTTACCTCATGCTCCGCCATATCTTTAATGAATAGTTACGGGAGCCGCCCGGCCCCCACCGCCAGCACCTTCGAACTCGTCGCCTGGCTTTTCATGCGCCTGAGCGGCGTGCTTCTGCTCATCCTGGCTTTGGGACACTTGGTGATCATGCATTTGATCAATGACATAGGCAAAATCAATTATGAGTTCGTGGCAGGGCGCTGGAGCGGCGAGCTGGGCATGCTTTGGCGCGGCTACGACTGGCTGATGCTTATTCTGGCCATGCTTCACGGGGTCAACGGCATGCGCACCATTCTGGAAGATTATCTGAGCCCGGGCCGCCGCCGCATCCTGGTCCTGACGGTTCTCTATGTCGTGAGCTTTGCTTTCCTGGCCGCTGGCTCCTATGTCGTCTTCTCATTCCGGCGGGTCATGTAATGGGCGCGCAAATACACAAATTTGAAGCCATTGTGGTGGGCGGCGGGGGAGCCGGTCTCTATGCGGCGCTCGCTCTCTCCAAAGAAAAAGTTCAGACGGCCGTGCTTTCAAAATTGTATCCCACGCGCTCGCACACGGGCGCGGCCCAAGGCGGCATCGGCGCGGCCCTGGCCAATGTTGAGCCCGACAACCCGGAATGGCACATGTATGACACGGTGAAAGGCTCCGATTATCTGGCAGATCAGGACGCCGTAGAAATCATGTGCAACGAAGCGGTCACCACGGTTTACGAGCTCGAGCATCTGGGCTTGCCGTTCAACCGCACTCCCGAGGGAAAAATCGACCAGCGGAAGTTCGGGGGCCACACGCGCGACCACGGCAAAGCCCCTGTGCAGCGGTCGTGTTTTTCCGCCGACCGCACGGGCCACATGATTTTGCAGACGCTGTATCAGCAGTGCATCAAAAACGAGGTCAAGTTCTTTGACGAATATCACGTGATGGACCTGATTCTTGAAAGCGGCATCTGCCGCGGCGTGGTGGCCTATCAAATTTCAAACGGCGAGGTGCATGTTTTCCACGCCAAAACCGTGCTGTTTGCCACCGGCGGTTCCGGGCGGATGTTTAAAATCACCTCCAATGCCCATGCGCTCACGGGGGACGGCATGGCCGTAGCGCTCCGGAGAAAAATCCCGCTTGAGGACATGGAGTTTTTCCAGATCCACCCCACGGGAATTTACAAGATGGGCATTCTTCTCTCCGAAGCCTGCCGGGGGGAAGGCGGGATTTTAAGAAACGGCAAGGGCGAGAGGTTCATGGAGCGGTATGCGCCCACCATCAAGGATTTGGCGCCGAGGGACATTGTTTCCCGCTGCATCTATTTTGAAGTCCGTGACGGCAACGGCGTGAACGGTAAAGATTATGTTCATCTCGATCTGACGCATTTGGGCGCTGAAGTCATAGAAAAAAAGCTTCCGGACATTGCAGATTTTGTGCGAACCTATATGGGATTAAATCCGGTCACGGACTTGATTCCCATCCAGCCCACGGCGCATTACGCGATGGGCGGGATTCCGTCCAATTTTAATTCCGAAGTTCTCGGGGATGAAAAAGGCACTATTGTAAAGGGTTTTTATGCCGCGGGGGAATGCGCCTGCGTTTCCGTGCACGGAGCCAACCGCTTGGGGACCAATTCTCTTGTGGATATCCTGGTGTTCGGGCGGCGCGCGGGGCTCTCAATGGCCAAATACTGCCGCGCGAACGATTTTGCGCCTTTGCCGAAGGATCCGGAGAACGAAGTTCTGGCGCAAATCGAATGGCTCCGCTCGAACGCGGGCGGAGAAAAAACCGCGGTTGTGCGAGAGGCCCTGCAATGCACCATGATGGACAACTGCGGGGTTTTCCGCACCAGCGAAACCCTTCAAAAAGCTCAGGGAGACATTGCAGAGCTCAAGAAGAGATTTTTGAAAATCCAGGTTTCGGACAAGAGCCAGGTTTTTAACACGGATATGCTGGAGGCGATGGAGCTCAACAATTTGCTCGATCTGGCCCAGGTCACGGTGGACGCGGCATTCGCCCGCACGGAGTCCCGAGGCGCGCATTACCGCGAAGATTTCCCCAAAAGGGATGACGCGCAGTGGATGAAACATTCCTTCGCCACATTGTCCGCCGGAAAAACAGATTTGAAATATAAGCCCGTGGTCATCACGCGTTTCCAACCGCAGGAGAGGAAATACTGATGAAAGTCGAGCTTAAAATCCAGCGGTTTGACCCGGTCAAAGACCAGGAACCGCATTTTGAAACCTATGCTGTGGACTGCGAGCCTACAGACCGCGTTCTAGACGCGCTCCTCCAAGTGAAAGGCCTCATGGACGGCACTCTCACTTTGAGAAAATCCTGCGCTCACGGCGTCTGCGGCTCTGACGGGATGAGAATCAACGGCAGGAACCGGCTGGCCTGCAAAGAGCTCATTCAAAGTCAGGAGCAGCCTATTGTCGTTGAGCCCATGAAGGGGTTTAAAATCGTGAAAGATCTCGTCGTGGACATGGAACCCTTCTTTGAAAAATTCCGCGCGGTCAAACCGTACCTGATCAATGAGGATCCGCCTCCCGCAAAAGAGCGTCTGCAGTCGGAAAAGCAGAGGGAAAAATTTGAGGACGCCACAAAATGCATCTTGTGCGCCTGCTGCACCACTTCCTGCCCCACATTCTGGGCGGATTCGGAGTTTCTGGGCCCGGCCGCGCTCGTGGCGGCGCAGCGGTTTATTTTTGACTCGCGGGACCAGGCCAAAGAAGAACGCCTGGATATCGTCGGGGAGAAAGAGGGTGCTTGGAAGTGCCGCACCATCTTCAATTGCACGGATGCTTGTCCGAGGGACATAGAGGTCACAAAAGCCATCGGAGAAATCAAGAAAGAGGAGCTTTTCAGAAAGCTGTAAAACCATATGGGAAAAAGTTTATTAGACAAAGTCTGGGACGCGCACAAGGTGCGCACTCTGCCCTCGGGCAAAGACCAGGTTTTTATCGGGCTTCATTTGATCCATGAAGTCACGAGCCCGCAGGCCTTCGCCATGATCCGCGAAAAGGGCTGGAAAGTCATGTATCCGCAAAACACTTTCGCCACGGTGGACCACATCGTGCCCACGCAAAATCAGGCGCGCCCTTTTGCAGATCCTCTCGCCGAAGAAATGATGCAGGCTCTTGAGAAGAACACAAAAGAGTTCGGCATAAAAATGTTCGATTTCGCCACGAAAAAGCAGGGTATTGTCCATGTCATCGGGCCAGAAATGGGCCTCACAAAACCCGGCATGACCATCGCCTGCGGAGATTCCCACACCAGCACGCACGGCGCTTTTGGTTCTTTGGCATTCGGTATCGGCACCACACAGATTCGCGATCTTTTAGCCACGCAGACCCTGGCGCTTTCGAAACCCAAACTGCGCAGAATTTCAATCACGGAAAAACTGGGCAAGGGCGTTTTCGCCAAAGATGTCATCCTGGCTATCATCCGCAAGCTCGGCGTGAACGGCGGCATCGGGCATTGCTACGAATACGGTGGGGCCGTGCTGGACGGCATGACCATGGAAGAGCGCCTCACCATCTGCAATATGTCTATTGAGGGCGGCGCGCGCATCGGCTATGTCAATCCGGACAAGACAACTTTTGAATATCTGAAAGGGCGGGAATTGTCGCCCAAAGGCAAAGAATTTGATAACGCAACGACTTGGTGGTCCTCTATGGCGTCGGACGCAAATGCTCGTTATAATGACAAAGTGGAGATGGACGGCTCCAAAATCGAGCCCATGGTGACTTGGGGAATCAATCCGGGCCAGTCGGTGGGCGTGGGGGAAAATCTACCCAATCCCGAATCCTTGCCGGTCAACGATCGTGAAACCGCCAGCGAGGCCTATGAACACATGTCCTTGAAACCGGGCCAACCCATCCGCGGTACGGAAATCAATGTTGCATTCATTGGATCCTGCACGAATTCCAGAATTTCAGACCTGCGCGAAGCGGCCAAAGTGGCGCAAGGCCGCCAAGTGGCCAAGGGCGTGCGCGCGTTCGTGGTGCCGGGCTCCCAGCAGGTGGACTTGGCCGCCCGCAAGGAAGGGCTGGATAAAATTTTCACGGAAGCGGGCTTTGACTGGCGCAATGCCGGCTGTTCCATGTGCCTGGCCATGAATCCGGACAAGCTGAAAGGCCGCGAAATCAGCGCGTCTTCCAGCAACCGCAACTTCAAAGGACGACAGGGATCGGCCACGGGCCGCACTCTGCTCATGAGCCCGGCCATGGTCGCTGCCGCCGCCATCAACGGCAAAGTAACGGATGTGAGGGAATTAATGAAATGAAAATAAATTCAGTTTCCGGCCGCGGACTGCCATTGCCCGGCAATGACATCGACACGGACCGCATCATCCCCGCGCGATATCTGAAATGCGTCACTTTCGACGACTTGGGACAATACGCTTTTTATGACGTGCGCTTTGATGAGAACGACAAGCCCAAAGACCATCCGTTCAATGATCCGCGCTACAAAGGCGCTTCCATTCTCATCGTGGGCCGCAATTTTGGCTGCGGCTCCTCGCGCGAGCACGCGCCCCAGTCCATCAAACGCTTCGGCATCAACGCGATTGTGGGAGTTTCTTTCGCGGAAATTTTCGCGGACAACTGCACGGCCATCGGAATCCCCGCTGTGACGGCGGAGCAGGGAGACATCGACAATCTCATGAATTTTGTCAAAGACGACCCCGCCTGCGACATGACCGTGGATTTAAACAAAAACGAAGTTGCCTACGGCGATTTTCAAATTTCCATCCGCCTCCCGGAACAGTCGCGGAGCGCTCTGGTGAACGGTTCCTGGGACAGCACGGCCGAGCTCCTTTCCGCAAAGGACCGCATACAAGAAACGGCGTCGAAACTTCCCTACAACAACAATTTTAGTTAGAATGACTCACTTGGGGGTGTTATGAAGAAAAAAGACCTCGTCCTGTCCGTCTCTGAGCGCGCCCGCGTGAGCCATTCCGTGGCCAACCGGGTGATCAAGTCTCTTGTTAAAACCATCGCCGGGTCCCTGGAAGCGGGAGACCGCATCACCTTGTCCGGCCTGGGCACTTTCCGCACCAAGGCCCGCAAGGCCAAGCCTGCCAGAAATTTGCAAACCGGTGAGAGCGTTTATCTGCCCGCCGGCAAGAAGATTTCTTTCAAGCCGAGCCTTTCCTTCAAGCGGCTTCTAAAAACCAAGCCGGACGCCGATAATGCTTCGCTGAACTGATGGAAAAAGTTAAAATCCGGGGGCTGGTCCGCATCGCGGGCTGGATATTCCATGTCTGGGGCGGCCTCGTGGCCTTCAAAGGGCTTTACGACTCATTTTTCGGAGAACCCGAAGCCAATCTCTATTCGCCGGAAAAATGGGAGTTCGTCACCCAGGAGCAGTGGCTGCGCTGGAGCGGTTTTGAAATCGCTTACGGTTTGGCCTGCATCGGTTTGGGCTTCGCCTGCTGGGAAGCTGCCAAGCGTTTGCCCGATTGGGTGGAACGCGCCAAGCAAACTCCCGACCCCAACTTCTCTTAAAAACTCATTCCCATGAAGGAGCCCTCGCAAAAGCTTTCCTCCCTTCCGCCGTACCTCTTTTCGCGCATCAGCCAGCTGAAACTCGAGGCGCACGCAAAAAATCTGGATGTGATTGATTTGGGTATGGGCAATCCGGATCTGCCCACGCCGCCGCACATCATCGAGAGGTTGGTGGAATCCGTCAAGGACCACCCCAGCACACACCGCTATCCGCAGGCCAAAGGCATGCCCAAATTCCGCGCCGCTGTCGCAGAATGGATGGATTCTCGCTTTGGGGTCAAAGTGAATCCTAACAATGAAGTTCTAGCTCTGGTGGGGTCCAAAGAAGGCATCGCGCATTTGTGCATGGCCTACATGAACCCGGGCGATGTGGCGCTCGTGGGCAACCCGGGATACCCGGTCCATTTCAACGGAGTTTTTTTGGCGGGGGGGACCGTGG
>Ga0155662_1037_pt2 | contig 9498 bp, 13 predicted proteins | sample RifCSPlowO2_01_FD_107319 | JGI IMG/M metagenome (GOLD analysis project Ga0155662, IMG submission 107319) | Elusimicrobia bacterium RIFCSPLOWO2_01_FULL_54_10
TGGGGACTTTATTGACGGGATCCTCATTTTTCGGGTAGTGGTGTTTCAACGGGTGAGGAATGGTCCGGTTCTTGATCAAATTGCCGGATAAGTCGGAGCCGATCACAAAAAGATCGGCCTGCACCTTTTCCAGAATGGTCTTGAAAGTTTCCCGCATTTCCTTCGAGTCAGAGTCCTTAAGGATATATTCCGTGAGCGACAGGAGAAATCCCATGAAAGAGTTCAGTTCGTCCAGAGAACCTATGGCCTCGATCCGAAAGGAATGTTTGGTGAGGCGTCCGCCGCCGAGCATTCCGGTGGTCTTGGAGTCTCCGGAACGGGTGTAAATCCTGGCCACGGGGAAGAGTTTTAAGGAAGCGGATCGTCCTGCACATAGGGCAGGTTTTTTTTCATCGCGATCTCGGCTTTCATGAGCTCATTGCCCACATAAGCCGCGTGCTGAAAAGTGGAGACCAGTTTTTCTCTCATGATGGTGTTATAAATTTCCTCGGAATTTGAGCCTTCGATGACGAATTTCAGGGCGTGATCTTCTCCGTAATATCTTGCGCGGATCATTTGCTCCTCCGGGAAAATCTTGACTGTAAAGAACCCCTTGGGGTCCATTTGCCACTCTTTACGCGAATCGTAATGAGCCCGGATGACGGGAACATTATCTTTGTCCTTTTCTTTGGTGGGATTGATGTTCAAGACGCTCTTGGCCGTATCAAAGTCGAGGACATCGATTGCATAAACAGGACAAATAAGCGCGGACTCCTTGTAAGACTTTAATTCATTTTCGTCAATCACCCGCGTGAATAATTTAGGATCATGGCTGCTTTGAGCCCCATTTCTTAAAACCGCTTTATTATCCGAATCCTTTTTCCATAATTCGGGATGAATTCCCATGCATTTTAATGCGCCAGTACAAGTTTCACGGTTATAAGAAACCACATATTTTTTCTTCACAGTAGTTTCTTCCAAATTAATTCTCCATGAGGTTCAAAATGATTTCTCGGCAAAAAGCGGGCAAATCATCCGGCGTTCTGGAGGTGATAAGGTTTTTGTCCACTTGCACTTCCCGGTCCACGTATTTGGCCCCCGCATGGATCAGATCGTCCTTGATGGCGGAAAATCCCGTGACGGTGCGCCCTTTCAAGATCCCAGCAGAGGCCAGCACCCAGCCGCCGTGGCAGATGCAGGCCACGGTTTTGCCGGCGGAGTTCATTTCGCGCACCAGCATGAGCACGGATGCGTGCCGCCTTAAAAAATCAGGCGCCCAGCCGCCCGGAATCACCAAGGCGTCCAGGTTTGCGGCTTTGAGCTTGCCTGCGGTGGTTTGAGGCGTCACCGGATAGCCGTACTTGCCCTGATAGGACGCCGCGGTGCCCGTGCCCGCAAAAACGACAGAAGCGCCTTCTTCAAGCAGTCGAAAATAGGGAACCCAGACTTCCATGTCCTGGTAGTGATGCTCCACAAGTATGGCGACTTTTTTTCCCTTGAGCTTCACAGGCCGGACCTCACAGATGCGCCCACTAAGCCCAGGAAAGCATCCTTGGAAGTGCAGAGCAGGTAAGGATTTTTAATTTTTTCATCTTTCATGCTGGATTGAGGCAAATCTCCATAAAAATGTCCGGGGAAAACCATCGTGTCATCCGGCAGTTTGGCAAGCACATGGGTGAGGGACTCAAAAAGTTTTTCAGGATCTCCCCCGGGCAGGTCGCTCCGGCCGCAGCCGCGGACAAAAAGCGTGTCGCCCGAAAGCAAGCGATTGCCCGCCAAAAAACACTGGGAGCCGGGCGTGTGGCCCGGGGTGTGAAGGCAGGTGAGTTCCACATTGCCGATTTTTACTTTGTCGCCCGAACGCACCTTGCGCGTGTTGGAGGCGGGGAACCGGCCAAAAAGGGATTCGCCGTGAGCGCCCAGGGATTCCGTAAATTCAGCTTCATCGGCGTTGACATAAATGGGAACGTCCGCGCGGGCCAGAAGGTCTTCAATGCCGTTGCAGTGGTCATAATGAGCGTGGGACACGAGCGCCCCCGTGATTTTCAAATTTTCCTTTTCAGCGGCTTTAAAAAGCGTGTCGATCTGCCAGGCGGGATCCACCAAAAAAACTTCGCGGCTTTTTGCGTCGCCCACAAAATAAACGAAGTTAGCCATGGGGCCAACTTCGATTTGGCGGAAAATTAAATCAGGCGGAGTGCTCGGCACGGGATTGGCATGAGATGCAATACCGGGCCCAGGGCATGGCTTTCAAGCGCGGCGAAGAAATGGCTTTTCGGCAGGATTCGCAGATGCCGAAATCTCCTTTCTCGATTTTTCTCAACGCCGCCTCGATATCATCCAGAATGACGCGCTCGCTGTCCTCCATTTCGAACAGGAGCTCGCGCTCGAAAGTTTGGCTGGCCACGTCGGCTTCATCGCCCACGTCGTTCGAGAGGGTCTTTTCGTTGTGCGTGACCATTTTCAGGATAATATCGCGCTTTTTTTCCAGGACGTCCTGAAAGCGCTTGAACGAATTTGACGAAACTTTTCTAACAGTAGTTTTCTTCTTCATGGCAGCTCCTTCGGTTTAGTAAAAATCAGCCGACAACTTTGACGGTGCGCAGGGTGTCCGTTTCCTGTCCGCTCACCCGCAATTCCTTCTGCGACAGGTTCATGAGGTAATCGCAGATTTCGCCCGTGATGCGCTCGCCCGGGATCAAGACCGGGATGCCGGGCGGATACGGGGTGAGCGTCTGCGCGGCGATGTGGCCCGCGGCTTTTGTCAACGGCACTCGTTTGGTTTTTTTCGACAGAAACACTTCCCTGGGCATCATCACCATTTCGGTGGAGAGCGAAGGGATTTGCAAAATCCAGTTTTTGGCCTCGCCGTGATATTTGTGGTCGATGTCGGTCAGTGCGCGGGTCAGCGCCTCCACGTCGGTGCGCTCCGTGCCCACGCCCATGATGGCGATCAGATTGAAAAGATCCGCGGCGTCAACCTGGATATTATATTCTTTTGCGAGAATCGCATCCACTTCTTTTCCGGAAAACCCGCTCTTGGTGACGTTGATGGTGAGCTTGGTTACGTCCAGGTCATAGCCGCGGGCCTGGATTTCCTTGCGCGTGAAGGAAAAAAAGTGCCGCGTGGTGTTGATGCGCTTGCGGCCTTCCTCCGCCATTTTGATGACGCGCTCGAAAAAGGTCTCGCCGTGCAGAACAGCCTGTCGGCGGGCCAGGTCGATGGAGGCTAAAATCAGATAATTGGGGCTGGTGGTCTGGAGCATGGAGATCACTTTGCGCACGCGGTTGGGGTCCAGCAGTTCGGAATTGAAGTGCAGCACGGAGCCCTGGGAGAGGGCGGAGAGGATTTTGTGCGTGGACTGCACGCACATGTCGGCTCCGGCTTCCACGGCGGAAATGGGCAGGTCTTCGTGAAATTTCAAGTGCGGGCCGTGGGCTTCGTCCACCAGAAGCACTTTGCCGTAGCGGTGCACGATTTCAGAAATCTTCACCAGGTCCGCCGTCACGCCGTTGTAGGTGGGGCTGGTCACAAAGACCGCCTTGGCTTCGGGGAACTGGATCATGGCCTGCTCGATCTGGTCCGGCGTCGGATCGAAAAGGATGTCCAGGTTTTGGTCCACCTTGGGCTGGATCCAGATGGGCCAGATGCCTGCCAGAATGATGCCTGCCAAAATGGACTTGTGCGCGTTGCGCGAGACGATGACGGAATCCCCCGGGCTGCAGGCGGTCATGAGCATGGCCTGGTTGCCCACAGTCGAACCATTCACGAGAAAGAAGGAGTGTTCCACGCCGTAGGCCTCGGCCATAAGCGTTTGCGCCTTCTTGATGGAGGAGACGGGGTCATGCAGGGAATCCACTTCGGGGAAGACCGTGACGTCAAAATAAAATGCGGATTTTCCAACCAAGCCGCGCAGACGGGGGTCGATTCCCCGCCCATTCTTGTGCCCCGGGGTGTGGAAAGAGATGACTTTTCGCCTGGAGCGAGCGTAAAGGTTCTCAAAAATGGGTGCGCGCGCTTGCCTGTTCATCGGAATAGATACACCGGCTTGCCCTCCGAAATAACGCCTTTTTCCGCGTCAAGCATTTTTCGCAAGTGCAGAGGAATGCGGAACAGGCCTTCGTGCGTGGAGCCGTCATAAAAACTTAAAGGGCGCACTCCGCGCGCGCGGAGCCTTTTTTCCGTTTCCCCCGCGGTCAGGCGGAGCGGGTCTTGCGCGGGGCTTTGGGCGCAGAGCAAAAATGCCCAGGGAACGTCGAAAGAGGGGATGTGGGTCGAATACGAGCGGACGATTGGAAAAACTTTTCGCAGAGTGCTGGAGAGTTTCAGGTGGAGACCAATCTGAAGAAGGCTGCCTGAGCCCGCCTGTAACACAAAAATGCCGTCCGGCGAGAGCTGCTGCGCGAGCTTGCGGTAAAATTCTACCGTGTACAATTCCTGAGCGGGGCCCGCTTCCACGGGAGAAGGCAGGTCCGACACAATGACATCGAATTTTTCTGAAGTTTCTTCCAGATATTTTTTGGCGTCATCGATGACGACATCCGCGCGCGGACGGTCAAATGCGCCCTGGTGCCAGGAGGTCATGTGCTTTTTGCACCAATCCACCACTTCCCCGTCGATATCCACCATCGTGGCTTTGGTCACCGTGTTGTGTTTCAAAATTTCGCGCAGAGTGGCCCCTTCTCCCCCGCCCAGAATGACCGCTCGGCGCGGGTTGGGATGCGTCACAAATGCCGGATGAATGAGCGCTTCATGATAAATGAATTCATCTGATTCGGCGGATTGCAGCTCGCCGTCCAGGATGAGACAGCGCCCGAAAGAATAGGTGTCCGCAATCATGGCGCTTTGAAATTTTGTTTTTTTCTTCACGAGGATTTTTTTCAGGCGGTGGCTGTGGGTTTCGTTGGGGGTGAGGTGTTCCTTAAACCACAGATCGGCGCGCGCGGCCATTACAGCCTATGACCGCGGTTCAGAATGCCCCGTTTCATTTCCATGGCGGTGGAATGTTTGGCTTTGAGGTTCTTGTTCAAATATTTGTAGGCGTGCCAGGGGTTCACGGAAGTTCCGCAGGTGTAGATGTCCACGGAGGCCAGGCCATGCTCCGGCCATGTGTGGATGGCTAAGTGTGATTCTTCGATCACCACCACGCCGGAAATCCCGTGCGGGCTGAAGGTGTGGAAAACGACGTCCACGATGTGCGCTTTGGCCGCGCGCGCCGCTCCCACAAGGATGCCTTCAATGGTGCTCAGATCCGTGAGCGCCTTGGGATCGCAGCCATAATATTCGACAAGGAGATGCCTCCCGAGAGATTTCATAAAATTTTTTTGCGAGTATCGTAAATTATAGGTTTTTTATGAGTGAAGTCAAGGAAAAAAATGATACGATAATTTCCTCATCATGAAAAAAATCGCCGTGATTCATCACAGTAATCAGTTCGGGCTGGGCGGCACCGAAAAAGACATGCTTTTGTTCCTCAAATACATGGACAAGAGCGTTTTTGATGTCCATGCCATCGCCCGCAAACATCCGGTTCCGCTTCACAGGGTTTATTTGGACCGCATCCGCGGCGCCATGGGCAGCCGCAAAGCGCGTTACCGCCTGGAACAATACCGCGTGAGCTCCATCCGCGCCCCGGACTTTGTGAGAGAACTTGGCGAAGAGCGCGTTCATTACTACACTCCGGGATCTTTGGCGCCCTTGCTGAAAAAACTTTCTCCTCAAATCCTTCATGTTCACCATAGCGGAGTGTCTGAGCCGCCCATCAGCAGTCCGGATGCGGTGGGTCACATTCCCTTAATCTTCACGATCAACGGGTTCGGATTTCAGGACACAACCGAACATGATAAGCGCGTCAACAAAATTCTCTTCCCCTCTTATTTTATTCAAGAAAAGGTGGCGCTCTGGGGCAAGAACGACCCGCGCTGCGGCGTGCTCTACTGTCCCATTGAGAAGCCGCATTCCAACGGAAATTTGCGAGCCGAGCTTTCTATTAAGGAAAACATTTTTGTGATCGGGCGCGTGGGTAGGAATGCTGATGATATTCATGATCCCATTTCGCTCAAGGCTTATAAGAAAATTGAAAACGAAAATACATTATTTTTGGCTCTGGCCCCCCCGCCCAACATGGTGCGGGATGCAAAAGAATTGGGAATCAAGAACATTCGTTTTCTGGAGCCCACAGTTGATGAAGTCTGGCTCTCAAAATTTTATAACACGATCGATGTGCTGGCGCATGCCCGCACGGACGGCGAGACATTCGGCTGCGTGATTGCTGAGGCCATGATCCATGCCAGGCCCGTGGTGACGCATCTCTCGCACCTGCGCAACGCCCAGGCTGAGCTTGTTCAAGACGGGATTTCAGGCTTTGTGGCGCCCCAGCACGATTTTAAGGCCTATGCAGGACATTTGAGAACTCTGATGAGCGACAGACAAAAATGCAAAACCATGGGCCAGGCGGCCCTCAAACGCGCCCTGGAGAACTTTGAGGCGGGTTTAATTACAAAGAAGCTGGAAAAAATGTATTTGGAAGAACTGAAAAAGCGCGGAATCGCTTCTTAATGAGTGGTACGTGTTACAGCTCAAGTCTGGCGCGGACAGATTGAAGAGACACAGTCTTTCCCTTTCTTGCGCGGTTAATCATCTTCCAGAATTTTTCAGACCTCTCAAGCAAGAAGTCTTCAAGATCATCTTCAGTGATGGCTTGTATGGCCGCAACGGGTTTTCCCCTTCGAGTCACGATTACGATGTCTTTCTTTGCGGCCCTCACTGTCTGAGAGAAGTGGTTTTTTGCCTCAAAAATGGTCACGGTTTTCATCAGTCATCTTCCTCCAAATAATAATTTAACGTTTCCCTCTTGTGCAAGATGGCGGTTACATAGACGGTAATTCTTTCGATATCATAAAAAATTCGGTAATCGCCTTCTCTCAAACGATAGGTTGATCTTTGCCGGCCCCTTAGAATTTTGATCCTGGGAGGGCTGGGTTGGTCGGGATTTACGCTCAAATGCTTTTGTATTGAATCCAATATCTGGACCGCATAGAACCGTTTTATTTTTTTGAGCTGTTTTATGGCTTCCGGTTTCAGCTCAATGCGAAACATAGCATAATTATGCTATGAAATCATAATTATGTCAAGAATCAAACCAGCAGCCTTAAAGCGCTCCCTGGAGAACTTCGAGGCGGGTCTCATCACCAAAAAAATAGAGAAAATGTATTTCGAGGAAATTGAAAAGAAAGAAATTCCAGTTTAGACTTTAGCATTGCAATTTGGAAAACTATCTACTATATTCCTGTTCATGGAAGCTTTTTTCGATGCCTGCCTCGAATTGGCGGTCGGGAGCATTATTATCTACATCCCTTATGTCATATCATTGCTGATTATCATTCCGCTTTGGAATAGGGTTCAAACATATTTTGAAAGGAAAGTTGTGCGGGCGCTCCTATTTGCGCTTATTTTTACTCCAGCGTCAGCACTTCCCTCTTATGGGGGATTAATGCTGATTCCTTTTCCTTGCTTACTGATTTTTCCATTTGGCCTATTGATGACAATCCCTGCAGTGGCAATCAATTGGGTATTATTTTGGATTGCGATGGAGCTGGACGAAAGCATCCTTTTGCGGTCCATAGCCTACGCTCTGATGCTTGCAACATGTACTGTTGAGGGTTCTCAGCGAGCAGTTCCTTGGATCAGCGGTCTTTCCCTATTTTATGGTGTTAAAACCACCATTTTTAACCTTGCTAGCATGGTATCTTTGCTTATCTTTTGGGTTGTTGCTTATTTAGTTTTAAGGATGAGAGAACAAGAAGACTAATGTGACATATAATTCGACTTTCCTGCGTCGTGCGATTCTCTGGTATTATTCAATCGTCATTGGGACAATTGCCGTTTTGACCATTTTTTTCCCGTACGCATTTAGTAGCATGGACTTTGGCCCATCCAGCGGTACATTAATTACTCTTTTTGTTTTCTATGTGCTTCCTTTTGGATTTCTCTACTTTTTTGCCCGTTATAAATCTACCTCTGCCGATCTAGGCTTTATTGTTTTCTTAGTCTGCGTGTTTGCCATCCGCGGTTTTTACAGCATTTTCGCACAAGTTTACAGAAAAAGCGTCATCCCTCAATGGGAACAGCAAATTCAGGATTGGGTGAATGAAGAGAAAAAGGTCTCTGTTGAGGCACATCTTGAAGATGCTGACCAGGATGGATATGTTGACAAGTTTGACTTCACTTGCAGGCTAGATCCCAACTCTTTTTTACCGGATGTGGATGACGGCCCCGGCTATGCTTCAGGCTATTTTATCATCGCCGAGGTTCTGCAAAATGGAACGCTTTATCAGCCCTATCCTGTGCTTAATACACGGAGCAAGGTCATGCAGTTGTATCTCCTCCGCAATGCAGCAGCAGCGCAGGTCGCGCATGAGCTCGATCAGCTGGACGGAAAGAGAATCAAAGCTTTTCACCATGAATCCATGAGATTTTCACCCGCAAAGGAGATTAAACCGTTTAATTTTTCGATATCTAGTGAAAATTTTATCCTTTGCAATGCGGGCGATAGAATCGAGGTTGTTCTAAGTTTTAGGAGGGAAATTTATAGGCTGCCCAGATTCGCGAAAACCGCGGTTTTTCTAAGCCGATGGGCATGGGGTCCGACAAGATTGGACGGCTATGACCCAGACATTCACTTGCGGGCATTCGACTTAGCCAAGAAAATAATTTCGTACAGTTTCATTATTCGGGATGTCCGTCCAACCAGGGGTGTTGCCATCACCCCTCTTTAACAATAGCAGCTTTGTATATAAATATTCCCTTACCAACTGTCTGCCATCTAAGCATATTGAGTTAATCTATTCACAAGTTTAGATTTGATGACACCTCTTACCATCAATAGCAAGTTTAAATAACCGGCTTCTGCACGGTCACAACGCGCTCGGATATGGCGAATGTGCCGGCGGTCACATGATGAATGGTCTTGGCTTTCTCGATGATGAGCCCCTTGCCATCCCACACTGACTCCTCTACTTCCGCGTAAACCACCTTCCCCACATAGAGATTAACCCCTTCATAAGGATGGCTGCCAATCACCTGGCACTCGATGTGGCCCAGGGATTCCTTAAGGAACGGCGCCTTCACCGACTTTCCCGGCATGGCATGAAGCCCGAATTTCTCAAACTTATTGACTTTATTGCCGTGGTAGCGCCCACAGGCCAGCACCGCCTGCGCATGAGGCTCGCTCATGAGGTTGATGGTGAATTCCCTGGTTTCCTTGGCCAGAATATCCGTGTAGATGCCATTTTCCAATACGGTCATCATGAGAGGAGGGTCGTTGTTGAGCGGCATGGTCCAGTTGATGGGCGCTACATTCTGCCTTGTGCCGTCGCCTGTGGTGATCAGGTTGCAGGGGCCGTGGTTGATGAGGTGGTAGGAATTCTTGGGTTCAATCGCCAGGCGCATGGAAACCGTCATCGTATAAAATGATAAAATTATAAGCAAATGGACGAAGAGACCAAGATCCGCGAAAT
>Ga0155662_1029_pt2 | contig 9355 bp, 8 predicted proteins | sample RifCSPlowO2_01_FD_107319 | JGI IMG/M metagenome (GOLD analysis project Ga0155662, IMG submission 107319) | Elusimicrobia bacterium RIFCSPLOWO2_01_FULL_54_10
CGGGGAGCTCAGAATCACCGCCGAAGCGGATAACCCCGAAGGACGGGCGCAGCTCTCCATTAAATTCAAGGATTCGGGAACAGGGATCCCGCCTGAAATTAAAAACAAGATTTTTGAGCCGCTGTTTACAACCAAGGCCAAAGGCACGGGCCTGGGCCTGCCCATCTGCGCTTCCATCATTCAAGCGCACAATGGCACGATTGCGGTGGAAAGCGAAGACGGGAAGGGCGCGGCCTTCACGATCCGGCTGCCGTTGGCATGAAAATAAGGAGGAGGAAAGAATGCAAAAAAAGATATTTTCAACCTATTTTGAAACCGACCATGACCGCTTGGACTTGCTGTTTCGACATTTTCAGGCGCACAAGAAGTCTGATTTTCCCAGGGCGAAATCCTACTTTAGAAACTTCTTGCGGGGCTTAAAAAGGCATATCGCCTGGGAATTGGAAAGGATCCATGACAAAGTTCACGCGCAAAACCCGGCAAGCGATGCGGAAGAAGGCGCTCTCTTGGAAATCCTCGGCCAACACAACAGGAAAGAAGAAAGTTTCCTTTATCCGGCCATTGACGAACTGGTGACGGAGCAAGACGCTTCGGACTTGTTTGTTGCAATGGAAGAAATACCGGAAGAAAAGTACATGGCATGCTGCGGGCCGCATGCTCATTAATACGCCAATATTAAGGAGGGTCGTCCATGAACTTATTTGAAAAGAAAATAAACCGCAGGGAATTTTTCAGATATGCGGGTACGGGAGCGGCGGCCCTGATGGCTACAGAGCCCCTCTTCGCCCTCCTTAAACCCGTCGTTTCCATCGATAATCCCCTGGATTATTATCCCGAACGCGGTTGGGAGAAGATTTACCGCGACATGGCGAGTTTCGATAGCTGGTTCACGTTCCTCTGCGCGCCCAACGACACCCACAACTGTCTGTTGAAGGCCTACGTTAAGAACGGCGTGGTCATCTATTTGGGACCTTCCTACGGCTACGGGAAGTCGGAGGACGTTTACGGCAACAAAGCCTCTCACCGCTGGGACCCTCGCTGCTGTCAGAAGGGGTTGGCGCTCATCCGGAGAATTTACGGGCCGCGCCGGGTGAAATATCCGTCAGTCCGTAAGGGGTTCAAAGAATGGGTGGATGCGGGGTACCCTCGCGGGGAGAACGGTAAAGTCGATCCGAAATATTTGCAGCGCGGCAAGGAGCCCTTTGTCCGGGTCAGTTGGGATGAAGTCTTCAAGATCGTTGCCAAAACCATGGACAATGTCGCCAGAACTTATGACGGTGAAAAGGGCGCAGAGAAACTTTTAGGCCAAGGCTATGATCACGATATGGTGGAAGTGATGCACGGCGCCGGAGTGCAGGTTTTAAAGCATCGCGGCGGCATGCCTCTTCTCGGGGCCACGCGCATATTCGGGATGAACCGGTTCACCAATTCCCTGGCGCTTTTGGATGCCAATATCCGCGGCGTGGAACCGGAAAAAGCTCTCGGCGGCCGAGTGTGGGACAGCTACTCATGGCACACGGATCTGCCTCCCGGACATACCATGACCTGCGGCCACCAAACGATTGAGTTTGATCTGGCCATGGCGGAGCATGCGAACATGGTAATCTGTTGGGGCATGAACTGGATATCCACCAAAATGCCCGACGCTCATTGGCTCACCGAGGCCCGTCTCAAGGGCACAAAAGTCGTGACGGTAGCCTGCGAGTATCAGTCCACGTCAAACAAGGCGGACAAAGTCATTGTGGTCCGTCCCGGGTCGGATCCAGCCCTCGCTCTCGGTCTGGCGAATATTATTATGTCGGAAAATCTTTATGACGTGGATTTTGTGAAAGGCCATACGGATTTGCCCCTGCTGGTTCGTCTCGATACCCTCAAACTTCTGAAACCTGAAGAAGTCATTCCAGGCTATCACAATAAAGTCTTGCGGAATACCCGCATGCTAAAGGAGGGCGAAAAGCCGGGCCTGCCCATCACTCATGAAAAACAAATTGTGACGGACAAGTTGCGCCAGGAATGGGGCGATTTTGTGGCCTGGAATACCGAGTCCAAGTCTCTTGAAGCAGTCACCCGTGACGACGCCGCCACCGCAAAGACCTGGGCTCTGGAAGGGAAATTTACGGTAAAAACTCTTGATGGAAAAGAGGTGAAGGTTCGGCCCGTGTTTGACCTTATTAAGGAACATGCCAGCCATTTTACGCCGGAAGCGGTGGCCGAGCTTTGCCACGTTGACAAGGACGCTGTCCTCTGGCTTGCCAGGGAAATTGCAAAAAATAAAACCAAAACCTTGATCGCCATCGGAATGGGACCCAATCATTTCTATAACAACGACCTGAAAGACCGCCTGACATTTTTGGTCTGCGCCCTTACCAAAAACATCGGGTTTCCCGGCGGGAATATCGGTTCCTATGCCGGCAACTACCGAGGCGCCTATTTTAACGGACTGCCGACCTATTTGCTGGAAGATCCGTTCCATCCGGAGCTTGATCCAAAGAAAACTCCAAAAACAAAATACTATGCAAAATACGAATCCGCTCACTACTTTAACTATGGTGATCGCCCCCTGCGCATCGGCAACAAGAATTTCACAGGAAAAACTCACATGCCCACCCCCACAAAAACCATGTGGTTCTCTAATGGAAATTCCATTCTCGGAAACCTGAAGTGGCATCATGACGTGGTGATGAACACTCTGCCCAAAATCGAGATGATTATTGCCACGGACTGGTGGTGGACTGCGTCTTGTGAATATTCCGACATTGCCTTTGGCGTGGATTCCTGGGGCGAATTCAAGTTTCCTGATATGACTGCGGCTGTGACCAATCCTTTCTTTCAGATGTTTCCCAAAACACCCTTAAAACGTCTTCACGATACGCGCGGCGACATCGAAGTTCTGGCCGGAGTGGGAAAGGCCCTGGCCGAGGTGACGGGCGACACCCGTTTCATCGATTACTGGAAGTTTGTCCACGAAGATAATGTTGAGGTCTACATGCAGCGGATTGCGGATAATTCAACCGCCCTCAAAGGATATAACATTAAAGAAGTTCACGAGAATGCAAAAAAAGGCATTCCGGCTCTTCTGATGACGCGCACCTATCCCAAATACATGGGCCACGAGCAATCGGTTGAAAAAGAGGCCCATTACACCAAATCCGGACGTATGGAATTCTACCGTGATGAAGATGAGTTCATTGAGTATGGAGAAAATATCCCCGTGCATCGCGAGCCGGTGGACGGGACTCACTACGAACCCAACGTCATCGTTTGCGGAACGAAAGATTTGATCCGGCCTAAGCAGCTTAAGGATTACGGGATCATGAAGGACGATCTCGGCACGGAAACGCGTCAGGTGAGAAACGTCATATACAGCCCGACCGAAGTCATCAAGACGGCGCATCCTTTGAGAGCCCAGGGGTTCACGCACATTTATATCACGCCAAAGTTCCGCCACGGCGCTCACACCACGCCGGTGGACGTGGATTTGATCTCCGTGTGGTTTGGGCCATTCGGTGATTTTTACAGGCGCGACAAGCGTATGCCATGGGTTGGTGAAGGGTACGTGGACTTAAATCCTGATGATGCGAAAGCATTGGGTCTTGAAGATGGTGATTACGTCCATGTCGACGCCGATCCATCGGACAGGCCATTTCGCGGCTGGCAGAAAAAGCCCGAGGATTACAAAATTCACCGTTCCCTGATGAGGGTACGCCATTACCAGGGACTGCCGCACGGCGTCGCGCGAAGCTGGTTTCACATGTATGTGGCCACTTACGGTTCGGTCGAAGGGCACGAGAAAAACGCCGACAAGCTTGCCCGCAACCCGCGCACGGGATATCAGGCCATGTTCCGCTACGGCTCGCATCAATCCGCGACAAGGGCTTGGCTGAAACCCACCCTGCAGACGGACAGCCTGGCGCGCAAAGATATGTTCGGGCAAACCATCGGTAAAGGATTTGCCGCCGACATTCATTGCACCACGGGCGCTCCCAAAGAATCTTATGTGCGTATCGAGAAGGCCGAACCGGGCGGCGTTGAGAACGCTCTCTGGCGACCGGCTCTTCTCGGGTACAGGCCCGGATATGAGAACGAAATGATGAAAAAATATTTAAAGGGAGGCTTCTATGCCTAAGGTAAAAAACTGGCAGATCGGCCGCGAGCAGTTCTACAAATACGAAGGGAAGCTCCCCAAGAAGCAGATTGCCTATGTCTTTGACACCAACAAGTGCATCGCATGCCAAACCTGCACGATCGCCTGCAAAACGACATGGACCTCGGGCAAAGGGGAAGAGTATATGTTCTGGAACAACGTGGAAACCAAACCCCATGGTTTTTATCCTCTCGGCTGGGACGTTCAGGGTTTGGGAAAAATCGGGCCCGGCAACTGGACGAACGGAGTTTATCTGGGGAAGACGGTGTTTGAAGCCGCTAAGGAAGGTGAAGAGGTTGCCGGTTATCTTCCCCACGAGGAAGATTGGTCTCATCCCAACATGGGAGAAGATGAGCTTTCCAGTAAAATTGAGGACCGAGCAAGTTATGAACTGCCGCATTCTTCCTGGATGTTTTATCTGGCCCGCATCTGCAATCACTGTACGAACCCGGCTTGTCTCGCCGCCTGTCCGCGCAAAGCCATTTACAAAAGGCCGGAAGACGGCATTGTTCTCATCGATCAGGACCGCTGCAACGGTTACCAAAAGTGCGTGGCCGCCTGCCCCTACAAAAAACCCATGTTCAATCCGCAGACGGGAAAATCGGAAAAATGTATCGCCTGCTATCCCCTGATCGAAAAGGGCATCGCTCCCCGCTGCGTGCAAACCTGCATCGGGAAAATCCGCATGACCGGGTTCATCAACCAGCCGGAAAAAGCCGATGAAGACAACCCCATGGATTATCTGGTTCATGTGGCCAAAGTCGCGCTGCCTCTTTATCCGCAGTTTGGAACGGGACCCAACGTTTATTACATTCCGCCCATTCACGTGACTCATGAATATCTGCACCAGATCTTCGGACCCGGCACAGATCATGCCGTCGAAACCTATAAAAAACGTTCTGAGAAACTGGTCGGACTCCTGACCCTGTTCGGATCAACCGATCATTGGGTGGACAAATTCAAAGTCGAAAACGGCCAGGCTACGGGATATCAGAACGGTCAGGAGTTGGTCACTGTACCTGTGAAAGAACCTCTTGTGTTTCGGGCGATGAGAGATAAAGAGCGTAATGTTACCCGGCAGAGCGTAACGTAAGGGAGGTTCAATATGAATAATCCTGCATTGTCCCTGAAACAATCCTTCGTTCTGCATTTTCTCGCGGAAGCCTTCCAAAATCCTGATGCGCTTTGGGAGAAACGGTTTGTCTCCCTCTACGGAGACGCTCTCAAAGACGGTATTGAACTGCCGGCCTTCGACATTGAGAATTTAAGGGAGGAACACTTCCGACTGTTCGGTTCGGCGCCGACCTGTCCCATGGAGTTGACTCTGCACCTGGCGGAAAATCCTTTCGAGCAGGCCCGCATGATGGCTCATATGGCCGGCTTTTACAGGGCTTTCGGTTTGGAACACGGAGAGGGCGAGCGGTCCGACAATTTAAGCGTTGCCCTGTCCTTTCTATCTTTTCTGACTCTGAAGGAGCAAAATGCCGCCGATCGCCACATGGATGAAGCGAAGGAGATCACTTCAAAAGCGATCACGGATTTCGCGCGGGAATTTCTTTCGCCCGGCGTCGCGGCTTTTACCGGGAAACTCGCCAACCTGACGTCGAACGCTTTTTATTTGGCCCTGGCGGAAATTCTCCGGCGGGAAATTTTCGCCATTCAAGAGCCCCCCGCGGAGATCGTTTCCAACTGGGAGCCCAGGTCCAGCGAACTGGACGAAGGAGAGATATCATGCGGAAACTTAAATATTCCCTTGCAGTCGTAATCTTTTCCGTTGCCGTGGCGAACGGCGCGGAAATTTTTGTTCGGTCCAATGAGGTCAAGAAAATTTCCATGGACCCCTTCGACAAGGCCTGGAAGAAAGCCGCTTCATCGGCGGTGACTCTGATTCCCCAGACTTTCACCGTGCCCCACGGCGGCGGTTCCGTAAAGTTCGTGGAAGTCAAAAGTTTTTTTACTATGACAGATCTCTATGTCCGCTTAACTTGGGATGATAATTCTCGGAACGCTGCGCATGATTTTGGAGGGCGTTTTTCCGACGGATGCGCTCTGCAGTTTCCGGTTGAAGAGGGGATTTTGCCCTCTCCCTTTATGGGAGAAGATGGTCGCCCCGTCAACATCTGGCATTGGCGCGCCGCCAACAGTGAGGATAACCGTTACGAGAAAGCATATTCTGACTATCATCGGCCTGGCGCAATAGAGGAGCACGTTTTCTTCTCCACCAAACCCGCCCGGAGTCTCTATGCCGAGGGTTTCGGCACGCTCACTACAGGACAAGTTCAGGATGTGCTTGCCGCCGGTGTTTGGAAGGACGGTCGCTGGAGTGTGGTGTTCAAGCGCGCTTTAACTTCCCAAGAGGGAACGGCATTTATAAAGAACTCTTTAACCCCAATCGCTTTTGCTGTTTGGGATGGCGAGGATCAGGAGCGGGATGGCGCTAAATCACTTTCCCTTTGGCAGACGCTCATTCTGGGCGAGGCAAAGCCGGAGGAACTCAGGACGCCGGAGGTAAGGGGCGAGAGGATATTTGGTCGTTATGGTTGCGCCACCTGTCATGGGCCGGCTGGAAGAGGCGGAGTAAAAAATCTCAACGCCCAGGGCGGGGAAGTTCCGCCAATTTATAAAGTCAGAGAGGGTTTTACGGAAGCGGAGGTGGAACAGGTGATCCGTCTGGGCCGCCGTTCCGTTCCGGAAGACGCGAACGCTCCCATGCCGTCGCTCCGCATGAATAACTGGGGTTTAGTAATGAGCGAGGAAGAACTGCATGATCTGGTCAAATATCTTTGGACCCTCGCTCCCAAAGGCGAGGAGTGGTGATGTGAGAATTTTCATAATGAGGAGGTGTTGTAATGTTGCCTAACATAGGGTTTGGTGAGCTGGTTGTCATCCTGGGAATCGCGCTCTTGCTTTTTGGGGCCAAAAGGTTACCGGAAATTGCGCAGGGAATGGGACGGTCTGTGCAGGCATTCAAAAAAGGACTACGGGATACCATGAGCGAAGTGGAGGAAACAAAAACCGCGGCTTTGCCGCAAGATCAGAAGTTAGACCATAAGCAAGTCTAAGAAATTCGAGCAGTTAGATTCTCCGAGCTTGAAGACCTAAGGCTGAAAAGCTAAGGCTCTCAAGCCGCAAGGGTAAGGCGCGAAAGCGCTTTGCCTCTCGATTCTCCGGATTTTAGTCCGGAGGTCACTTGGAAAGGAGAAGCGGGGTTCGTGCTGAACCAGGCGCTTTTCATTCAAGTGAAAGGCCTGGTTTTTTGTTTGGGGCCGGAGCGGTTTGAATTGAGGTTATCCATCATTAATTCTGAGATGGTTTTTGCAGGCATTTAGCGATGCTGATTTGGCGAATCGGAATACAGGGAGGATTTTAAATTGTTATGAAAAAAATAAATGGAATGATCGCTGTTTTGGTCGCAGTTACAGGATTTTCTAACGCTGTCGGCGCTGTTGAGGTTAAGCCCGGAGGGCTGATGTTCGCTCATTACGAGTTTGTCGCCTCCCAGCATTTGCAGAATGGAACCACGACGCAAAACTACAGCGCCTTTGAAGTGAGCCGCATTTATTTGAATGCGGATGCCAAGTATGACGAAAAAGTCAGCGCGTTCGTCCAACTGGAAGCGAACCTCGCTTCGCGCGACGGTAAAAACAACCGGGTCTATTTGAAAAACGCGGAACTGCGTTTTAATTTCAATCCGGCGGCTAAAATTACAGCCGGGATTGTAGCCGCTCCCTGGCGAGGGTACGAGGAAGGCATATGGAAACAGCGCTTTGCCGCCAAGATTTTGGAGGATGTTGAAGGCCTCCTTCCGGCTTCAGACCGCGGGATCCGTTTCAACGGCAAGGTTCCGTTTCTGGCCTACGACGCCATGGCGGCAAACGGCGAAGGGACCGGAGGGGATGGAACTAGCGGAAACGAAACCACCACTTCAGACGCCGGAGGGAGGCTCAAGGATTATACCCTAAGACTTGCGATTTCCCCGCTGGAAAAACTGGGCGATGCGTTCAAGGGTTTTAAAATCAATGCGCTTGCACATAAGGGCGACAAAAATGAAAGCACAGTTAGGAACAGAATGTTTGCCGGACTTTCCTACGAGTCAAATCTCTTCAACTTTTCCGGACATTATTATAACGCGGACAACAGCGCGATAACGGCGCCGTCCCGCGGGGAAGGTTTTTCATTTCACGCGGTCGTGACGCCGGTTGAAAAATTCTGGCTCTTTGCCAGGTTCGACAAGTATGATCCGGACATTAATGTTGGCGGCGACTCCAGAAATCGATATTACTGGGGCGCGGGATATCAGGTGGTCAAAGGCGTCAGGATCGCGGTTGATCACCAGTATGTTGAACAGGAGAGAAGATCGACAACGCGTCAGGATGAAAGTATTTTATTTGTTCATACGGAGGCGAAATTCTAACGAAACTGGTCACAAAAGCAGGATGAAGTCATGGAAGTCGAAGGCAAGGTCATAGAAATGGGAAGGAGGTTAAGTTTATGATACCTAACTTGGGATGGGGTGAACTGCTGGTGATTTTGGTGATCGTGATTCTTCTGTTCGGGGCGAAGAGGATTCCGGATCTGGCCCAGGCGCTGGGCAAATCAATAAAAATATTAAAACAGAGTTTGATGGGAGATTCTTCCAGTGAAGATAAAGACAAGAAGGCCTAATACAAAACGGCGCCTTTTTTCCCATCTCGATCCGAAGGGAAAGGCGCAGATGGTGGACGTAAGCGATAAGCTTCCAACGCAAAGGACGGCCGAAGCGACGGGGAAAGTTCAAATGAAACCCAAGGTGGCCGGGCTCATTGGTTCCGGCAAAGTGCCCAAGGGAGATGTTCTGTCCGTCGCAAGGATCGCGGGGATATTGGCGGCAAAAAAAACGCATGAACTCATCCCTCTGTGCCACCCTTTAAAGTTAGAGGATGTTAGGATTTCATTCGCCTTAGTGAGGGAAGGCGTTTGGATCCGCTCGCAAGTCAAATGCGAAGGCAAGACGGGGGTGGAGATGGAAGCCCTCACCGCGGTGAGCGTGGCGGCACTCACGATTTACGATATGTGCAAAGCCGTGGACAAGGGCATGGTCATTGGTCCGGTTTGTCTGACACTAAAATCCGGAGGCAGATCCGGACTTTATGTGAGGAAAGAACAATTATCTCGGGAAACCGGGAGCTTTGAGTGGCAATAAAACTACTTTTCTTCGCCCAGTGCGCGGAC
>Ga0155662_1040_pt1 | contig 9126 bp, 8 predicted proteins | sample RifCSPlowO2_01_FD_107319 | JGI IMG/M metagenome (GOLD analysis project Ga0155662, IMG submission 107319) | Elusimicrobia bacterium RIFCSPLOWO2_01_FULL_54_10
CCCACCAGCGTGGCCGCGCATTATCGCAAGAACCCCGGAGAGGCCGCATTGAAAGAGCCGGAAACGTTTTACACCATTCAATATATTGAGGGCTCCCAGGGACGCGGCAACCAGTTTGTGCGCCTGGTGGGGTTCAAGCGGCGCGTGGAGAAGGAATTCTTCCAGATCTACACGAGCGTGGAAGGCGTGGGCTACAAGACCGCGCTCAGATCCCTTGTTTTTCCCATCCAGAAGATCGCCCTGGCCATCGAGAGGAACGACCCGGCCACCTTGAAAAAACTCCCCCAGATCGGCGCGCGCACGGCGGAAAAAATGGTGGCCACGCTCAAAGGGCGCATGCAGAAATTCGCCCTGGACCTCTCCGCCGAGCCGCTCACCGCCGGCCCGGAGACCGACATGAGCCTGGAAGTGCTGCAGGTGCTCAAGCAGGTGGGATACGGCGAGACGGAGTCCGCCGCGCTCATTTCGCGGGCTCTGGCGGGCAATGCAAAGATCAAATCCGCCGAGGAAATGATTCAGGAGATCTTCAAGATCAAGAACGAGCCGCAGGCGGCGGCGAAGCGCAACTGATGCCCAGGGAACGGATCGTTTCGGGCAAGCCCATCTCCCAGGAAGAGGAGAAATGGTCGTCGTCGTTGCGGCCCCAGTCTCTCGCGGATTTTGTGGGCCAGAACGCTCTCGTGGAGAAACTTTCCATCTCCCTCGAAGCGGCAAAGAAACGCTCGGAGCCGCTGGAGCATATTTTGTTCTACGGCCCTCCGGGCCTGGGCAAGACAACCCTGGCCAATATCATCGCCAAGGAGACGGGCGCCAAGATCTTCACCACCTCGGGCCCCGCCCTGGAACGCTCAGCGGACCTGATGGGCATCCTCACCAACCTGGCCCACGGCGACATCCTTTTTATCGATGAAATCCACCGCCTTCCCACCATCATCGAGGAATTCCTCTACCCCGCCATGGAGGATTTCAAGATCGATTTTGTGGTGGACAAAGGCGCGTTCGCCAAGACCCTGAATGTTCCGCTCAAGCGCTTTACATTGATCGGCGCCACCACGCGCGCCGGATTTCTTTCCGCCCCCCTGCGCGAGCGGTTTGGGCTATCCTATCACCTTGATTTTTATGACCCGCGGGATCTGGCCCACATCGTGCTCCGGAGCGCCAAACTGCTGTCCGCAAAGGTGGATGATGATGCCGCACATGAAATTGCCCGGCGGTCCCGGGGAACGCCCCGAATATCCAACCGCCTCCTGCGCCGAGTAAGGGATTTTTCCGACATCAAGAACTCCGGCCGGATCACGGCGGAATCGGCCGCGGACGCGCTCAAAATTGAAGGCATTGACGAGCTGGGATTGGACGGGCTGGACAAGAAGTATTTAGAGACCATCATCCGCCATCACAAGGGCGGCCCCGTGGGAGTGGAAGCCATCGCCGCCACCTTAAATGAGGAGGCGGAAACCCTGGAAGAGATGGTGGAGCCCTATTTATTGAAGATTGGGTACATCAGCAGGACGAGAATGGGACGAAAAGCCAACGATTCCGCTTTCAAACACTTCAACCTGCCCGCGGGAACCGCAGCCCCGCAAACAGAACTTTCTCTCGATTAATCGCCCAGATCCATACCGTCAATGCTGTCCCAGCGGACCATAACACTGACCGTGTGCGCAATGCCGGCCTCGCTTCGGCTTAAAATCCCGTAATCCAGCTGAAAATATTGCCACCGAAGGCCAATCCCCGCCGTGGGCCGGGCATCCTCGCGATATTGCAGCCCCGCGCGCAAAATGAAAAAATCAACCATTTGCCATTCCGCGCCTGCGGAACCGCCGGGATGCTGGCTGTCCCGAAACTGGTTTAATTCCCAGACGCCCATCAGGTTGGGCTCAGACTCCGCGTTGGACATCATTTTGAATTTGTGGGAGCCTCCCACCCGAAACACGATCGGCATGGGCTCATGCTGTTCAAGGAACTGGATGGAGCGGCCGATGTTCTGGGCGGAGAACCCAAGAACATGCCTCTTGTTGAAATGCCACTGAACCCCAACATTGTGATTCACCGTGTTTGCCGAGTGCTCGTGCAGATTCCTGCGCAAATATTCTGCGTTATAACCGACTGAAAACCGCTTCATGAACATGCGGCTCATGCCAAAACTCAATCCGTTGTCTGAAATGTCCACTTCACGCTCCAGATCATATCCGCTCATGTCCCTTTCCTTGTCGCTGGATCCAAACCGGCGATATTGAAGCGCAAACGAAACGGATTTGATCGGCTGAAGGCCGATGGCAAAAGACGTTAAATCGCTGCCCTGAAAGAGTACCGAGCGGGTAAAAGTGAGCTGATTATCTTCCAGGGTCGCCGTCGCAGCAGGATTGTATTCAAATGCGTGAATGTCCCCGGCGACGCCGCTTAATCCGGAGCCCAAGGCCACGGAGCGGGCGGAGATGGGCATCGTCAAAAATTGCGAACCGGCTTCTCCGGGAGTCAGCAAATATCCGGCGTTAACCGCGCCGGAACCCGCGGCCAATCCCAGAAGCAGCAATGCAGCGGAACGGAGCGGCTTCTTCATCATCGGACTAAGAACACTTTGTTCCTGGATTTGCCGCGCGTGGTCTCCAGTTCGTAAAAATAGACCCCGCTGGCCACGCTGACCCCATCGTCATTCTTGCCGTCCCAAATGTTATTGCTTGTGATGGTGCGCACCGGAACACCGGCGGCATTGATTATTTTAACTTTTACAACCGTTCCCCCAAGATCTTCCGGAATGCGGAATGTCACCCGGTTCAAGCCCCGGGCGATGAACGGATTGGGCATGGGGACGGTTTCATCCTGCGGGGGCGGGATGAGCGCGCCCGGAATGGCCCGAACGGCCCTGAATGCGTTGACCAGGCCGAACCCGGTTAGAGTATCGTACCCCGGAGGGTCAACGTCACTCGCCGTCTGCACAAGAATGCTTCTGATTCGAGACGGTGTGAGGCGGGGTTCAAGAGAAAGCAAAAGGGAAGCGATTCCGGTGACATGGGGAGCAGCTCCAGAAGTCCCGCCGAAGGTGAATGTGTATGTGTCCGGGTTGACCCCGTCAGCAGATGTGGTATATGTCAAGACGCCGGGAGCGATGACCGCAATTTCAGGACCCGTATTTGAGAAATTTGCGAGGACACCTGAAGTGGTGGATGCTCCCACGGCAATAACGCCGGGGTAAGCCGCCGGAAAAAGGACGGGTTCAGTATTCCCATCATTACCGGCCGAGGCCACAACGGTGATCCTCTCAGCCAAGGCTCTGTCAATGGCATCTTGAAGGATCGATGATCCCGAAGCGCCGCCAAAGCTCATGTTCATGATGTTCACGCCTTTTGCAATGGCGTAGTCCACTCCCAATATAATGTGCGAATCCAGGCAGTCGTCACTGCACACTTTCACCGCCAGGATCTTCGCGTTGTTATGGATGCCCGCAATGCCAATCCCATTATTTGCTGTCGCCGCGATAATCCCGGCAACGGCAGTGCCGTGCCCGATTCCGGATCCGTCATCATCCATGGGGTCCGCGTCATCATTGAAAAAATCAAAACCGTCGTAGACCTTTACGCGGAAAGCTCCGCCAAGATCATCGTGGTTGTAATCCACGCCCGAGTCCAGCACCGCGACCTTGACCTCGGCCAATCCTGTGCCTGTGGTGACTCCCCAGGCATCCGTGATCTGCAGTTGAGTCAGGGCATATTGCTGCGAAAAATAAGTGTCGTTAAAAGTGACCCCGGTGAGCTTTCTGACATAATCCGGTTCTGCGCTTTCAACTTCAGGGCTTGCTCTGAAGTTTTGGAGGGTTTCCAGAAGAGAGGAAGAAGATACTTTCAGTGTTTCCGCATTGAGCCCGGTGATTTCGCGCGAAGACCGAACCCCCGAGGAAAACCGGAGCGCCGCCCGCCGGGCGGCGGAAACCCCGGTCCGGTATTTCACAATGATCTGGTCGCTGGCGACTTCGACTTTTTTTCCGGTTTTCGGATCTGTGATAAAAGTGGTTTCGATGCAGAAAACCGTCCCCTGCAGAAGAAGAGATTGCAAGAACGCCCAGGCAAGAAGCTTAGTTATTCTTGTCATCGTTTGCAAATATGCTATATAAAGCCCGTAAAGTCAAGGTAAGCGATTTCATTCCTGTTCTTCCTCTTTTTTCTTTCTTCTTATTTCGTCATCGTCCTGAAGATAATATTCATCCTCATTCTTGGGTTTTTCCTTTATCAATGGGAGTTCATCTTTATAGTAATCTTTCATGAGAGTGTCTTGATCCTTTTTGGCCGGTTCAATTTCCTTTCTCAGATCGATCAGTTCGATCTTTTCATCTTTCCCTGCTTTGGGGAGATCTTCTCCAAACCGGAAGGATACGGTGACGCGGTGGGACAGCCCAAAATCAATCTCGCTTAAAAACGCATAGTCCATTTGAAACCTGGCTTCCCTGAAACCCAAGCCCACGCTGTAGTTTTCATGATGGGTGTTGAGCCTCATCCCGGCCCGCAAAAAGACCGCTCTTGAATTGTACCGTCCGCGGGCATATTCAGCCGATACCCTGTGCGTCATGATCTGTCCGGATGCTTTTTCCCCTTGATACGCTCCCAGGAGAGACCCCAGGGTGGCGTTTTCCGGCGTGACGGCTGAAAAACCGAAGGATTCCGTCCTGGGGAGGTCGTTCCCGGCAGTCTTATAGGTGATCTGTGAGCCCAAATTTTGAAGCGATGCTCCCGCGGTGAATTTTTCCCCGACCCAGTTGTGAAGCGGGTAAAGCATCACTCCGGCGTCCAAGGCGAACGCCCGGGCGCGATATTGTTCCACCAGGGTGGACATGGCGAATTTGGGCGTCACGCCCGCAGAAACATACCGGTTGATCCGGGCGCCGAACGACAAAGCTCCCAGATAAGAAGTTTCAGCGTTAAACGAGCGGGAGGTGCCGTCCAGAGAATGGACGTCGATCGTGCCGGCAGTGTAAAAGAGAAGGGATCCGCCCACTCCAAACTTCATGTTCATCAGCGACAGGGGGTATCCATAAGAAAGAGCGCTGTAGCGGCTGTCATCGTGCCCGGTCGCGAAAGAAAACTCAACCTCGGGGCGGCGGAGGGAGGAAAGGCCCGAAGGATTGCTTAAAATTGAATCGGCGCCTTCGACGCCCACCACATTGACGCCGCCCAGGCCGACCTGCCGGGCATTCAAATTCTCGGTCAAAAAATTGGCGGATGTGGTCCCGGCCAACGCATGCGGGACGGAAGCCAATGACAAAAGAAGCGGCACAATCAGGAATGGACGCTGACCCGTCATTTAATGACCGCGATCTTGTGATTTTGCGAAAAGTTGGGCGCTTCCATGCGCACAAAATATATTCCGGTGGACACGATTTCCCCGCCGTCGGTTTTCCCGTCCCAAACGACGGTGACAGGGGCAGGTCTTTCATTGCTGTGCTCATCCAGGAGAGTGCGGACAAGCCGGCCCTGCATCGTATAAATTTTTAAGGAAACCCTTCCCGCAATGATGAACCTGTAATAAATGGTCACGGATTCGCCCTTGGAGGGGTCAAAGAGATTATTCACCGGCCTTACGGACCCATATTGCGTGATCGGGGCTGTGCTCACAAACGTGGAGTCGGTGGCCGAGCCGGCAGGAGAATCCTTGATGATGGTGCCGGACGCTCCGACGGCAAAACCCAGGGTGGAATTGATAAAGAAGACGTCGGAAAGATTGTTTGTGGTCGAACTTGTCTCCTGAAGAAATGTGGTTCCGGAATTTGTGGATTTATAGATGAGGCCCCCATCGCCTGCAATCCAGCCGGTGTCCGTGCTGATAAAGTGAACCGCGTTAAAATCCGTGGCCACACCGAGCCTCGAGCTCCAGGAGTCGCCCTTATTAACCGTTTTAAGAACAGGGCCCGTAAAAAGGGAGTCACAAGCGATGAACCCCGTGCTGAAATTAACAAAAAAGACGTCGTTAAGAGCGCTTAGCGTCGTTACGGGAGATATCTGGGTCCAGTTATTGCCCCCATTGCCCGTTCGAATGAGGGTATCAGAATCTCCAACGGCCCAACCGGTGGATTCATTGACAAAAAAAACAGATCTGAGACTGACAGATGGAGATTCTCCGCTGGGATCGCCGGACCGCCAGAAATATCCGGAGTCGGTGGAAATCCTCACGGTTCCGGAAGCGCCGACGGCAACGACCGTGCCGGTGGAATTGGCCCAGTGCGCCGCAAAGAGGGTGTTCCCGGTTCCGCTGGCCATGGCTTGCCAGGTGATGGCGTCGGTCGTTCTCAAAATAAGGCCTCCGGCTCCAACGACAACGCCAGTGGATGAATCGGCACCGGAAAACTTCACATCATGAAGGGTGACGGCCACTCCGCTCGTCTGTGCCGCCCAGTCCGTGCCGGCATTTACCGTCTTGAGGATCGTTCCTGATGCGCCCACGGTCCAGCCGGTGCTCGTGTCAATAAAATAGACGGCATTCAAGTCCTGGCCCGTGCCGCTGTTGGAGAAACGCCAGACCGCTTCCGCCCGTCCCGCGGAAAGCAGAAGAATCCCGAAAATAAATACCCGACCTATCCGTCTCAAAATGCCTCCTGACAAAAAAAACGAGAACGGGATCCGCTCATGCGGCGGACTCATTCTCGGCGATGGCCCATCAAACTGTTTCAAATCTAACAGTTATCCCCTATTTTGTCAATGAAGGTAAGTTATTTGAAGACGCTCGCGAAAAGGTTGACGCCGATGCGCAGCTGTTCGCTGAACTCGGTGAAAGATTTCACGGTCATGAGGCTGCGCAGGATATAGGAAGGGCGGAAATAGAATTCACGATAGGCGTCTTCAATGATCCCGTTAATCTGCTCCTTGGTGAGACTGGTCTCCCACCAGGCATATTCGTCGCCTTTTGTGGGATTCGCCGTGAAATCATTGTAGACTTCCGGCTTATAGGACTTGTCCTTCATGGCCTCCTCATACAGAGGCGCCCCCGGAACCGGCGTAAAAACGGTGAACTGGGCGAAGTTGGGATTCAGCTTTTTGGCAAATTCGATGGTCTGCCGGGCTTCTTCGTAGGTTTCGCCCGGGAACGCGAAGAGAAAAAATCCGACCCATTCGAGTTTATATTTTTGCACCAGATTGATGGTCTCCTGGATGTCCTTGAGCGTAATATGCTTTTTCATCTTGTCCAGGATCCGCTGGGAGCCGGATTCGATCCCGAAAAAAATCCTCATGCAGCCGGCTTCTTTCAAGAGCCGCATCATTTCGTCGTCAAAGGGCTTCACGCGGCAGCGGATGCTGAATTCCACCTTGATGCCGGAGGCGATGATGCCTTTGCAGATGCTGATAAGACGCTGCCGGGAAAGGTTCAAGGTCTCATCCACGAAATGGATCTCATGAATGCCCAATTTGGCGATTTCAACCATTTCCTGCACCACGTTCTCGGCGCTTCTCATCTTCACATTGCGGTCTATGGCGCAGAAGGTGCACTGATGGGGGCAGCCGCGCATGCTGATCATGGTGGTCATGAACTTGTGCGACGAAACGATGCTGTGGTAGCGGGTGATGTCCACGGCCGTGCGCACGGGGAACGGCAGGGCGTCCATGTTTTCCATGGAGTAGGATTCCGTGGACTCCACAAGGCCTTCGGGAGTTTTCACGGACAGCCCCGGGAAATGGGGGTCCTGAACTTTCCCGGACACATAATCCACCAGCCGCAAGAACGGGACTTCCCCGTCGCCGGAAATGGTGGAGTCAATTTCCGGGAGAGCCAGGGTTTGGGACCTGAAAAGCTTTACGTGCGGCCCGGCGATGCAGATGTGCGCCTTGGGATTGATCTTTTTGATCCCTTTGGCGATCTCATGGACGTCAAAAAACGCGTTGGTAAAGGCGGGAATGGCCACCAGGTCCGGAGGATCAGCCGCGATTTCCTTTAAAACTTCCGACGCCGGAGTGCCGGTGGCATCCGCGTCGCGGACGGTCACGTCCGGATATCCGTTGGACATCAAATAAGAGGCCACATAGAGGAGTCCCAGGGGCGGGTATTTGACCGTGTCTGCACGGTCAGCTTGCGCAAATTTGGGCATGTATCCCGTGTTTGTGTTCTCAAACATCTGCTGGAGAAGGAGGATTTTCATCGGATTTTAGCGACCTCTATCCTACCTCAATCCGGAGTCTTATTCAAGCGCGCCGGAGCACGCCCGCGGTGATTGTCCCGCCTCTTAAGGACCCAAAATCCCTCGGGTCCCGGAACCTCGGTGTAGCGGCTGTCGATATAATCCCGAACCTGCGAGTAGTCGCTCCGAGACATCATGGCGCGGTTGTTTTTTATGGCTGTTTTCCAATCGCCCTGCACGCCGAACCTAAGAAAGCCCGTGTCAAAATATTCCTCCTTGCCCACGATCACCCAGACCACATCCTCCCTCTCAAGAAGCTTGGGAACGCTCTCCTGCTCCTCCGCGTTCAGTTCCCAGCCCGAAACCAGGAAATGAGTGATGGGCACAGGCGAAATCCGGCCGGTGGCAAAATAGAAGAACAATGGGTCCGGCATGAGAATGATCCTTTCAGTCTTGGGGATGGATTTTTCAAAGTCGAGAAGACCCCGCACATATCCATAATCCTGTTCACGGAAATACACCCCGTCGATCCTGGAATCCGGGACGGTCCAGCGGATGTCCCCGGCCTTATAGGGCTGTCTCCACCTCATGGACGCACCCCAAAAAAGCATAAGTCCCAATGCCGGCACAAGAATGCGACGGCTCCATTTAAAATCACCTGCTGTCGACTGAAGAAGAATGGCGGACAAGGGTCCCAGATAACCCTGTTGGTTCGGGTCCCGCACTCCTCCTTCCTGCGACATCCCCAGCCACATCGCGATGAAGCAATACATTGCCGTGCAGAATGAGCTTTTCTTCCATGAAAGCCATATTCCCCAAAGATAAAAGGGAAGGAGGAATTTTATGAAGTGGTTCCGGGGTCCCGTCAACGCGTCCCATGTGGATTCCAGCATGGACATCAAGAGGTTGCCTTTCCCGTGCCTCTGCGTGGCGCGGCGGAACATCCAGTCCCACGCGTCGGGTAAAGCATGGTGTCTCATAAAATAGGCGGCAAAAACGGCGGCGACCAGAGCAATGCCCAGGGCAAAAAG
>Ga0155662_1023_pt6 | contig 9004 bp, 12 predicted proteins | sample RifCSPlowO2_01_FD_107319 | JGI IMG/M metagenome (GOLD analysis project Ga0155662, IMG submission 107319) | Elusimicrobia bacterium RIFCSPLOWO2_01_FULL_54_10
GAAGCGGGAGTACGAGGCCAATGGAGCGGAGTCATTCCCCGGGAAGGGACGCTTAAGGCCGCAGGATGAAGAAATGCGACAGTTGAGGCGTCAGCTCAGCGACGTGACGATGGAGCGAGACATCTTAAAAAAAGCCGTGGCCATCTTCTCGCAACGACCGAAATGAAATACGGGTTTATGGATGAGAACCGCTCCGCGTTTCCGATTGGGAAGATGTGCCAAGCGTTGCGGGTGGCCAGGAGCGGATACTATCAGTGGCGGAGATCGGAGCCGAGCTTGCGGGCACAGGAAAACCGGAAGCTGACGGAAGAAATCCGGCAGATTCACGAAGGGAGCTGGAAGATCTATGGGTCCCCAAGGGTCTACCGAGAATTGTCGGACCGAGGAGTCTCCATCAGCGAGAATCGGGTCTGCCGGCTGATGAAGAAGGCGGGGATTCACTCACGGATGAAGCGGAAGTATCGGGCGACGACGGATTCCAAGCACAACCTTCCCATTGCTCCGAACCTGTTAGGGCAAGAATTCCAGGCGCAAGCGCCGAATGAGGTCTGGACCGGGGACATCACCTACATCTGGACCTGGGAAGGCTGGCTTTATCTGGCGGTGGTGATTGACTTGTATTCGAGGAGGATCGTGGGATGGGCGGTGAGCCATCTGATCAACACCCGCTTGACTCTGGAGGCGTTAAACCAGGCGCGTAACAACCGCAGAGGCGGCTCCAAGGGGATGTTCCATTCGGATCGGGGAAGTCAATATGCGGCGGAGGATTTCCGGAAAGTCCTGGCCCAAGACGGCATTATTCAAAGCATGAGTCGCAAAGGCAATTGCTACAACAACGCGGTGACCGAGTCGTTCTTTCACTCGCTCAAGACTGAATGGTTGTCGTTTTTCAAGTTTGAAACGCGGCAGCAGGCCAAATCCGCAGTGTTTGAATACATTGAAATGTTTTACAATAGTCGGCGCAGGCATTCATCGCTGGGGTATTTGTCTCCGGCGCAGTTTGAGCAACAATCCTTGGCGGCTTAACTGCGTGTCCATTAAATCGGGGGAAGATCAAACAAACAAACTAAAGTTTGACCAATAAGGTATCCCAAAGTTAGATCTCTTATCCTAACAATCGAGCAAATGCTCAAAATGGATGAGCAGGCTTAAGCCGCCCGTTTGTGGGGGCGCGACGCGCTGAAATACTAGATTGAGCTATTTCCCGAAACTAACGATGTATTTATTGGGGGAGATGGGACGGATTTCCACAGGTTGACCAGGATGGACTAAGATAGGCGGGAAAGTCACTCCGCAGGTATTGCCGATGCGAATGACGCGCCGACCGACTCCTAGAGCATCGGTCATTTTGCGCAGCTCAAGCATAAATTTGGCTTGCTTCTTGGTCAGGGTAACGTAACCGCACTTGGGACATACCATAGCCTCGACTTCCAGACCATCGATCTCATGGAGCTGCTCTTTAAAGTAGCCCCCGCAATCGCAGCGTATTCTCATCTCCTTCCTCTTCTTAACCATGCGGATTTGACCTCCCAAAAATCATTGTGTATCTGGACGGGCACTTCATAAGTCTCATTGGGCTTTCCAATATACAGTTTGAAGCATATACGGTCCGGCGGAGTGCACTTTGACAGAACCGGCCTTCCCATCCGCACAGTCCGTTCCACTAGATCTACATCCAGGTTGCGTTCGGCTTCCCTAGCTAAGTAATGGGGGTCGAAGGCAATCAGGATCAGTCGGCGATTGACCCGCCTGAGGGCCTCTTCAACCCACCCCACTTGCGACTCCTAAGTATACCATAAGGTATAACATACCGCAAGATGACAAATCATCCTTTCTCATGAATTTGATGATATCCTATTGAAGACGCGGCAGGGAGTAGGACTTATGTCAACCTGTGTAGAAATGATATACAGTAATGTCTGATGAACCCTCCCCTCGTATTTACCACCAAACAAATGCGCAAACTGGATGAGCGTGCCACGCGCGAGTTCGGAATCCCCACCCTCACCCTCATGGAAAACGCTGGCAAGGCTGTTGCCGGGGAATGCCAGAAAATCCTATCTGAGAAGAAAATCGCGAGCCCTAAAGTCTTAATTCTTTGCGGCTCCGGCAACAACGGCGGCGACGGCTTTGTGGCGGCCCGCTTCCTTCACCAAGCGGGCATTTCAGTCAATGTCATCCTCTTTAAACCCAAAACATCCCTTTGCGCAGAGCCATTAGTTAATTTCAGGAAAGTTGAGATGCTAGGAATTTCCTGCCAAGAGACAGACCTACCCGTTATTCAGAGCGAAATCAAAAAGAGCGACCTCATTGTAGATGCAATATTTGGAACGGGACTCAAACGCGAGGTTACGGGATTGATCGGGCAGGCAATCGGGGCTGCGAATGATTCCGGAAAAACCATCATGGCGATCGACATCCCTTCCGGAATGGATGCCGACACGGGCGAAATTCATGGGATTTGCATCAAAGCTGACCTCACTGTGACTCTTGCGGCTTTCAAGGCCGGCTTTTTGAATGAAAAATCCCACTCCTGGACTGGTAAGATTCTGGTTGCCAACATCGGCTTTCCAAAGGAATTATTAGTGCGTGAGGACACCAAATAACCCAAATCCAAGCAGCCCTTAGACTCCATAATCCTTAATTTATAGTCTCTTTCGGTATAAAAATAAATATTCTTGCTTTTGAAAGAAAAAGCTTGACAAACATGCAAACTTATGATATACTTGTTATGTCGCTTAAAAAATTCAAACCGGGCCAATCGACCCGGTTTTTTTATTGCCCCCGCCATTTTTTAGTATAATTCCCCCATGCTCTCCCCAATCAAAGACATCGACAAGCAGGTTGAAGCCGCATACGATTTCCGCGGTTATGTCACCCTCAAGTTCAAGAGCGGGGAGACCGTGGAAGGATTTGTTTTCAACCGCGAGTTCGACAACCCGTTGATGAAGGAAGACAACTTCATCGAGGTCTTCCTGAAGGGTGGCACGGAAAAGCGGCAGTACCCGATATCCACCCTCCAGTCCATTGAGCTAACAGGAGAAGACTACGCCGTGCCTTTCACCCCGCCGCCCAAAAACTGATCTTCATTTGAACAATCCGACCCCACGATGGCTCATCATTGCGACAGTGGCTGCAAGATGTGCCATTCTAACCCTCCTCACAATCCTGGCCGCAGGATTTATTTTCACGGCTGCAACGGACATGTATACCGATGTCACCCTTCGCTGGACAGGCTCCTCTCCGCATTTGTTCCGCTATCTGGTGATGCTCGCCGCCGGAACCGGCCTGGCCTGGTGGACATACACCCGGGGATGGAAAAGCACTTACATGCTTTATCATGGGCGTGAAGAAATCTCAAAATTTCAGGCCGCTGCTCAAACCGTGATTTTTCCCATTTTTATCTTCGGATTGCTGTACTGGCGGTGACAAAATGAAAATCCTGGTTTCCGGCTCAACCGGATTTGTCGGGCGCGCTCTCGTTGCCGCGCTTGAAAAATCCGGCCATCAAGTTTTCCCCCTGAAACGCTCGGCTTTCGAAACCGGCCTGAACGCCGTTATTCTGGAGGGCATCGATGCCGTGGTGCACCTGGCCGGAGAAAGCATCACCGGCCGCTGGACTGCCGACAAGAAGGAAAAAATCCTGAAAAGCCGCGTGGAGGGCACCCAGAGGCTGGCCGAAATCCTTTCTGGACTTTCCCGCCCGCCCAAAGTTTTCATTTGCGCCTCTGCCATCGGCTATTACGGAGACCGCGGCGAGGAAATTCTCAAAGAAGAAAGCTCACCCGGCAATCTTTTCTTATCGCAAGTGTGCAAAGAATGGGAGGCCGCCTGCCAGCCCGCCGCGCAAAAAGGAATCCGCTCGGTGAATTTAAGGATTGGCATGATTTTAGGCCGTGATGGCGGCGCTCTCGCCAAAATGCTTTTACCTTTCAAGCTGGGAGCGGGCGGGATCATCGGATCCGGCAAGCAATGGATGAGCTGGATCACTCTTGACGATGTCATTGGAGTGATTTTGCACGCCCTCAAAACAGAAACTTTAAGCGGCCCGGTGAACGCGGGATCCCCCAACCCCATTATCAACTTCGGCTTCACCAAGACCCTGGGCAAGGCTCTGCACCGCCCCACAATTTTCCCCATGCCGGCCTTTGCCGCCCGCCTGGTTTTCGGCCAAATGGCGGATGAGCTTCTGCTGGCCAGCACCCGAGTTGAGCCTGCAAAACTCAAAGCCAGCGGTTATTCCTTTAAGTATCCTTCACTGGAGGCTGCCTCAAAAAATCTGCTGTAATGCCCCGCCCGAAACTTGAACGCCCCGTCTGGAATTGATAGCATAGACCGACCGTGAAAAAATCCTTCGTTTTAGCCTCTTTGCTCCCGCTCCTTGCCGCCTGCGGTCCTAAAGAAAAAACATTTCGTGTCGCTCTGGCCGTGCCGCTTACGGGCGACATCGCCGCCATGGGCGAAGGCATGAAGCGCGGCGCCGAGCTGGCCGTGAAAGAAGCCAACGCCTCCGGCCGCTTCAAGTTCAAAGTGGAACTCCGCCCGTTCGACGACCGCGCCGACCCCAAGGAAGCCGTGAACGTGGCCAACCAGATTGTTTCCGATGCTAATATTTCCGCCGTCATCGGCCACTTGAACTCCGGCTGTTCCATTCCCGCCGCGCAAGTCTATGCCAAAGCAGGGCTGCCCATGATCACGCCCGCGGCCACGAATCCCAAGCTCACGCAACAGCAGTTGGAGCCCTCCTGGAAATGGGTCAAAAATGTTTTTCGCGTCAACACCACCGATGACGTGCAGGGACAATTTGCCGCCCGCTTTGCTTTTAAGAAGCTCAAGCTCGGCTCCGTGGCCGTCATCCACGACAAAACGCCCTACGGGCAGGGGCTTGCGGAAGAATTTGAGAAAGAATTTAAGAAACTGGGAGGAGCCGTGAAGTCTTTTGACGGCATTGCCGTGGGCGACAAGGATTTCAAGGCGCTCCTCACCCGCATCAAATCCTTGAAACCCGCCGCAATCTATTTTGGCGGCATTTACAACGAAGGCGGCCTGATCGCCAAGCAAATGAAGGAGACGGGAATGCAGGCTGAGTTTTTGTCGGGCGATGCCTGCTTCAGCCCGGAGTTTTTCAAAGTTGCGGGCAGCGCGGCCGAGGGCCGCTATGTCACCAATGTGGGCGTGCCGCCGGAACGCCTTGCCTCCGCAAAAGATTTTTTGACCAACTATCGCGCAACTTTCCCCGGCAAAGACATGCAGCCCTACGACCCCTACACCTATGAAGCCACGCACATTGCCCTCCTGGCCTTGGAGAAAGCTGGAATTTCAGACCCCGCCTCCAATGCCTTTGACAGAACAAAAATCATCGAATTTTTAAGGACGCTTAAATACGACGGAGTGCTTGGACGCACGGAATTTGACGAGAAAGGCGACACCCGGAACAAGGCCGTGACCGTCTACCTCGCAAAAGCCGGAATTTTCAACCCCGTCGAATAACGCCCCTCTCCCATTCCATGAACATCGTCGTCATTGGAGCCGGGCCCGCAGGCGAAGCCTCAGCCAAAGCCGCTTCCAGAAAAAAAGCTTCTGTCACCGTCATTGAGCGGGAATTTGTGGGCGGCGTGTGCCTCAACTGGGGCTGTATTCCCTCCAAAACCCTCCTCTCTTTCGGCAAAAAAATCCGCGACCTGAAATCTCTGTCTACCGCTGTTCCGGACCGCAAGTTTCTCTGGACCGAGATGCGGAAAAGAAAAGACCAGGTCATTTCGATACTCCGCGCGGACGACGAAAAATCCATCTCCCTCTCCGGCGCCAAAATCATGAAAGGCCGCGCGAAGTTTGCCTCTGCCAAAACGCTTACGGTTTCCACGCAGGAGGGCGACAAAACGATTTCGTTCGATAAAGCAATCATCGCAGCAGGCTCGACGCCCATTTTTCCACCGCCCCTGGACGCCCATCGCAAAGACATTTTGGACAGCGACAGGGTTTTTGACGTGGAAACCCTGCCGGATAGCATTGTGATTGTGGGCGGAGGAGCGGTGGGATGCGAATTTGCCTGTCTCTTTGCCGAATTGGGAATAAGGTGACGATTATCGAAAAAACCGCGGGGCTTCTCCCCGGAGAAGACACCCAGATTGCCGGCGCTTTAAGAAAATCTTTCGAAAACCGCAAAATTTCAATCAGAGATTCATGCACGATCCAGAAACTTGAGCGTCAGGGAAAAATCTGGAATGTTGAACTTTCCGACGGTTCAAAGCTGGACGCAGGGCAAATTTTGGCCTGCGTGGGACGAAGAGCTTCCACGGAAACATTGGATTTGGAGAAGGCGGGGGTGAAGTTTTCACCGAAGGGAATTGAAGTGAATTCACGAATGCAAACCTCCAATCCGGACATTTATGCGTGCGGAGACATCACGGGGCTTTCTTTGCTGGCCCATGCGGGCTCCGCTCAGGGGCTTGTTGCCGCATCTAATTCCGTGGGCGAGAGCGCGGAATATGACGGCACGCTCGTGCCGCGCTGCCTTTACACCTGGCCGGAAGTGGCGTCTGTGGGCATTGCCGTTCAGCAAGCCCAGGAGAAAAATATTGAGACTAAAAGCCAAAGATTTTTCTTTGCCGCTTCCGGGCGCGCGCTCGCGGAAGGGGATTCGGAAGGATTCATTCAGATTGTTTTGGATAAAGCGAGCGAGAAGATTTTGGGCGGCCAGATCATCGGTCCCCACGCCACGGAGCTCATTCACATCCTCTCGGTGGCCATGAAGGCCGGGATGAACAAAAAATCCCTGACCGAAGTGATTTTTGCTCATCCCACATTTGCGGAAGGCATCAAGGGGGCGTTGGAACGGTGAGCTCCCGCATCACTGAACTGCGGCCGTCTCCCCTGCCCAAGGAATTCCGGCAAAAAGTGCCGAGTGGCGCCACCTATTTTGTGCTTACGGAAACTTTAGGCCGCCTGAAGCTCAACACCGTGTGCGAGGAAGCCAAATGTCCCAACCGCACGGAGTGTTACGCTCAAGGGACGCTCACATTCCAGATTTTGGGTGATATTTGCACGCGCCGCTGCGGTTTCTGCGCGGAAAAGACCGGCAAACCCCTCGGCATCGATGCGGGAGAGCCCTCGCGGGTGCTGGAAGCTGTGCGAAGCCTAAAATTGACCCACGTCGTCATCACCGCCCCCGCACGGGACGATTTGCCTGATGGAGGGGCCGCACATTTTGCCGCCACCGTGAAGCTGATCAAACAGGAAGAGCCGCAGGTGACCGTGGAAGTGCTCACGAGCGATTTTGAAGGAAATGAAAATGCGTTGGAAACAGTTTTAGAGAGAGGCCAGGACGTTTTCAACCATAATGTGGAAACCGTGCGGCGTCTGACGCCCACCGTGCGGGCCAAGGCTACTTATGAACGCTCGCTGTCCATCCTACGCCGCGCCAGAAGGTTTGAGGGCGCGCACAAGGTAAAATCCGGCTTGATGGTGGGCCTGGGCGAGACTTTTGAGGAACTTGAGCAAACATTTGAAGACATGTCCGCCCACGGAGTGCAGATGGTGACGGTAGGGCAGTATCTTCAGCCCTCGCAAGACCATTTACCCATCCAGAAATTTTATTCCGCCGAAGAATTCGTCCAAATCAAGAACTTGGCCCAAAAATTCGCTTTTGAAAACGTTTTCTGCGGCCCGCTCGTGCGCTCCTCCTATCACGCGGGAGAAATGCTCCGTCATGCCCTCTAAAAGAACCCCGCTTTACGGCTGGCATCAGGCCCATGGCGCAAAATTTGTGGAATTTGGCGGCTGGGAGATGCCCGTGCAGTACACGGGCATCGTGGCCGAGCACGAAGCCGTGAGAAAAGCGGCGGGAATTTTCGACATTTCTCATATGGGGGAGATTTTTGTGGACGGCCCCGCATCGCTGGATTTTTTGCAGAAGCTCTGCACCAATGACATCTCCAAAATCTCTGATGGACAGGCAATTTACTCCCACCTCTGCACCCCCGGCGGTGGCGTGATCGATGATATTTTTGTATATTGTTTGAAATCTCCCAACCGTTACCTTGTGGTGGTTAACGCTTCCACTTCCGACAAAGATTTTGAGTGGATGACCAAAAATTCCGTTCCCGGAGCTCAAATCCGCAACGAAAGCCGCCTCTGGAGCATGGTGGCGGTCCAGGGACCCAAAGCGGTGGAAACGGCTTCCCGGGTGATCAAAAATATTCCGGAAAGGCACCGCGTGGCGCAGGGCACTTTTGAAAATGATCCCTATTTCATCTGCCGCACGGGATACACGGGCGAAGACGGCGTGGAAGTGATTGCCCCCAACGCCCGGATTGAAAATTTAACCAACGCGTTCATGCAGGCGGGAAAAGATTTTGGAATCCTCCCCTGCGGCCTGGGCGCGCGGGACACGCTGAGGCTGGAAGCGGGATATCTGCTTTACGGCAACGACATGGACGAAGACCACAGCCCCATGGAAGCGGGCGTGCCCTGGGTGGTAAAATTTGACAAGGCAAGCTTTATCGGCAAAGAGGCGCTCAAAGCGCAGAAAAACGGCGGGCTCATGCGGAGCTTGAAAGCTTTCAAACTCACGGAGCGCGGCATTCCGCGTCACGGATTCAAGATTCTCTGCGGCGGAAAAGAATGCGGAATTGTGACCAGCGGCACATTTTCCCCCACGCTAAAAACAGGAATCGCGATGGGATATGTCCCGGCCGGAATAAGCGGACCTTTCGCCATCGAGTGCAACGCCAGGCCGGTTCCTGCGGAAACCACCAAGCTCCCCTTTTACAAGGGCAGCAAGAACTAGGAGATAAAAGATCGCCATGCAAGACATACAAAAGCTGCGGTTTTCCAAGTCCCATGAATGGATCGCACCCGACGGCACGGTGGGTATTTCCGACCACGCGCAAAAAGAAGTGACCGACGTTGTGTTTGTGGAGCTGCCCGCCGTGGGCAAAGCGGTGCAGAAGGAAGGCGAAACGGCGACCATAGAGTCCGTGAAAGCGGCCTTCCCCATTTATTC